>Ga0228710_1005969_pt1 | contig 18719 bp, 9 predicted proteins | sample MedpolnodulmetaG_FD_177995 | JGI IMG/M metagenome (GOLD analysis project Ga0228710, IMG submission 177995) | Root nodule microbial communities from Medicago polymorpha collected in Santa Monica, California, United States - pink nodules | ecosystem: Host-associated > Plants > Roots > Nodule...
AAAAGTTTCTATTGAGTTGCTATGATTTTTTTTTTTTTTTGGTAGATGAGGTGCTATGATTTAAGATATATCTAACATAAAAAAATTTGCAAAAGTGTAAGTAGCAACAAATTAAAGCACATAAATACATTTTTAAAATAAAGAAAAAAATTAACCAGAGAAAAATATGTCATTCTATAAAAGTTCTTAGCAAGTTTTCAAGAGGATTGGACTAGGTGACATAAGTTTAAATAATGTTTCTTTTATGTTGCAGTCTGGTTTGATTGACAAAATAAAAAACCGCAAACCTAAACAAATCGTGTGGTTGAATAAAAAATTGACTTAAATACATCTGAATCAAATACGGTTTTCGTCATTTTGATTTGAATTAGTTTGCAATTTTTCCATTGAGTTGGTACGATTTTAACACCCCTAACCTTATGCATTGTTTAATGAATGAATCAAATGGGTAATTTTTGTATAGGAAATAATGTGATTTTTTTATTTTGATAATCATTTGAATTAATTCTTAAACGATGCCCTTAAGCAAATAAAAGATTAAGATCAATTAACTAATGAACTTGATTCAATCTTTCAACTCAAAGTATTTTTTATTTTTTTTATTATAGAAAACCAGAGTAGTATTATATTATAGGGTCTTGCTAATAGGAGTTTATGACACTTGTTAAAGATTTAAAAATGACAACAATTGATAGCTTTCGTGTATAAAAAGTTACTTTTTGATATTTCAATGTGTTGAATACACAAATTTCAATATAAAATTTCAACTTTAACCTTCTTATCAAGTACTCTTAGGGCACTTGTTAGCATTTTTTTTATATTATATTAGTTAATTGTATAAATTAGAGTCTTGAAGTAATGCTTTTTTTGTTTTTTAAAAAAAAAAAAAGAGTTTTGAAGTAATGTTAACATTACTCATTTTAACACATTGTTTTTAATATATTATCTTTTATCAGATAAAATATATATGGATCACATCATTTTTGGAATGGTCCAATATAAAGTGGCGTGTCCCATATATAATTGATCAAATAAGAGAGTGTTATGGTTTTATAAAAGGTGGCGTTTGAAAAGATGTATAAGTACTAAACTCAAAAGTTCATACTCCCTCGTTTATTTGTTAACTCATTTTAATTTTTCCACATAGATTAAAGTGTATATCAATGTATCTATTTTATATGCTGATATTCAAAAAATATCTTTTATATATTAATGTGAAACTTTGATTTTTCAAATTTCAAAATAAAGTAATGGTATTTATAAGGGGTATGTTAAAAAAAAAGTAGTGCATTCACTCAGAAAAAGGGGCAATAATACTTATAGGTAATAAGGTTGTGAATGAAACGATGGTTTCAGTTTTCAAGAGGCAATGAGACAAAGTTAATCCAAGTTTTTCATTCTACCCTCTGAGCTTACAGTTCTAAGCATGCTATTATTTGCCTTGAATTGTTTGTTCCAGTTTCTCCTATCCATGTCATGTTCAGGATTAATGCTCTCAGTTTTATGCTTTTCAATGAAATGTTTGTACCAACTAGCTGACAATTTTGGAGTTCTCTTCTGTGTAGCAAAATCAACATGGTAAAGTCCGAATCTCACTGTAAAACCAAATATCCACTCAAAGTTGTCAAGCAAGGACCAGGCAAAGTATCCTCTCACATCTGCTCCTTCCCTATATATAGCCACATAACCAACACAAATACTCAGCTACAGCTATTTTACTTGTGTCCAGGTAAACCATATATCATATATCGATAACGTTGATGTTTACTCGGTTTTTGTGGACTCTTACCTTATTGATGCCCCCAGATTACCTAAGTGACCAGACATGTAGTTTATTCTTTGAATATCATTTAGATATTCTTCCTTGGTGTTATTTGGATCATACAAATTGCCATACCCTACAAAAACATTCGGATAGAGTCCGTCAGAGACTAATAATGGTTGAAATTCAATGAAAATGGTTCAACTTCAATGTGTTTCTTTGCTTACCATTCTCAGTAATGAACATTGGAGTGTTATTGTACCTGTCCTTCACATAGTTAAGAGTTTTCTTCATGCCTTATGGGTAAACATTGAGCCAATTAAATGGAGTCTACACATAACAATGCAAGTTCCAGGATTAGGTTGGTCGCACAAGGTTAAGGTTAAGTAAAAATGTAACTAATGGAATCATCAAAAGGATGAAGTGCTTACAAGCTCACCAATCAGGACACCATCTTTTTGTGCAGTTTGCTGGTATAAACCTTCTGTTGCAGAGGTTCCTCGCCCAGACTCACAGACTGATGATATGCAGTCTCTAAAATAGTAACCTGCATAATGATTGATGCCAATGAAATCGAGTCCTCCATTCAGTTTTGCTTTGTCATTACTGAAAAATTTGGGTAATGTGCTCCCTAAAATCATCTCCATCTCTTTTGGGTACTTGCCAAAGAAGATTGGATCCAAGATCCTGCATTATTATAGAGTTGAAATTCATGATCTGGTGGACTGTCTACGGTTAGAGAATCATGCATTGAGTGCAATCACATGATTTGAACCATTTGATCAAGATTTCAGTCTCATACACTGACTTTGGTAAATCAGGCCAAAATATAAAGTCAAAAGTGAGCTGTTCAATGTTGATCTGGCAGTTAAAATTGGCAAATGTGACTATGTGAGTAGAACAAATCCAACTTTTGCATGGTAAAAGTCGAACGAGCCATGGACATCGAACAATGAGGAAATCCTACCAGTTCATGCTGAATGATTGAGCTCTTTCAGCAGCTAATTTATCTGCTGCCGAATTGCTTAACGGTTCAAACCAGTCAACGTGTACGACAATGCCAATTTGTCCTCCTTGCTCGGCCTGGATGTGGCGTTAAAAGTAAATCAAGTTTACAATGTTTTGAATGAGAGTTCAGTCATACATATTTTCCACTTTGATTTGTAAAACTTAAAGCATAATTATTTTTTGATTAGCTTAAATAGAAATACAATAAATTTGAGTCCCTAACGGGCTGCTACAAAGTTGTGAGGTCTTTTTACTAAATTACCTGGTATCTGTTTCTATAAATATCAACTGCAGCTGCATGCGATAGGATAATATTATGGGCTGCTACAAAGGGGTCCTTCTCTGAATCGCCCTCGCTACAATTTCCAAATTTTCCGGAGCAGCGACATGGTGGGTGTTCACCATATCGGTAACTAAGTGAAACTTGGAGATTTGGTTCATTGAATGTGACCCAGTACTTAACTCTGTCACCAAAGGATTTAAAACATATGTCTGCGAATAATACAAAATCTTCCCTGTACATGTCAAAATACATTATAATGCCGGTAAAGTATGGCAAAGGAGTTGAAGTATGAGCAAATTGAATTGTAGAACTAGTTGCTTACTGTGATTGGGGACTTAGCCAACCTCCGTATCTGTCCTCAAGTTCTTGAGGGAAATCAAAGTGAAACAATGTAACAAACGGTTGGATCCCTACAAATTGTATAATTGCAGGTTAAGCTAATCGAACGGTTACACCTCTTGTTCGTCTCAGAGGCCATAGATAGAAGATTGAAACCAAACCTTTGAGTAGCAAAGCGTCAATAAGCCTATTATAGTAGTCAATACCAGCCAAGTTGACTTCTCCAAATCTACCTTCTGCTCACAGTCATTGCAAATTCTGCTTGTGAATTGTCTAGAACACACAGGTACCTTAACATCTGCTAATTAGTTGAAATCACTGAGATTATGTTAAAGCAAGATGCGTACTTGGTAGAATTCTTGGCCACGAAATTGAAAACCGGTAGCTGTTGACTTTGATAGCTTCCATTAAATCTACATCCTCCTGTTTTTATACAAATTGACATTTAGAACATATATAATGGGTGTAATTAGTTAAAGTAGATAAGGCACACATACTTTCACAACAAGTCCAAAATTCTAGTATTGACACAAAACTTAATTAGGTTGTAACCTCTTAAACTAAACCGGATTTTAATTATGAGGAACTAAGAGTATTGTGATGATTCACCAAAAAAAAAAGTATTGTGATGATAATGATAGTAAAGTAACGTTAGTTATGATTTATGTCCTTGTGATAATCACTTGAACAATATAATGTCCGAACCTATACTATACATAAACACTTGGAAATAAATAGGATTTGTACCAGATACCGATGATATTGATCAACAGTAACATCACCGTTACTTCCATCATCAGTACTACCTGCAAAATATATATGTTATCGAATTAGGTAACTTAGGTGAATGAATTAAAGTATTCAAGTATGAAAAATGGATATCTAGAAGATATAGAAATGTTGTTATCATGACCTGGTTTATGAGTGAAGACATCCCAGACGCTCAATCCTTTGCCATCACTCAAGTAAGCACCTTCATACTATAATATTAAGTTTAATAATCAGCCATGATTAATTAAAATAATGAAGATTTTAGGAGATAAACATGAAGGAGAAGAAGGTAAAAAAACCTGGTAGGAAGAAGAAGCAGTGCCAAAGAGAAAGTTGGATGGAAAAGGATAATGATCAAACTCTTGTGAGAATGAGAATGCTCCAAGAGCATAGGTTTTGAATAAGAAAAAGAGTAGTAGTATCTCCATAGATACAGCTTTCTAAAATGTAGATAACTTCAAACTTGATTCTTTCAACTCAATTAATGTCAAAGGAAATTTCTATGATTGCACCAACCACTGGGATGGGACCCAAAAGAAAACAAAAAGCCAATTCTGTAAAGTATGATTGCACCAAAATTTCAAAAACCTGCTCCCGACGCAATTTCACTGCTAATATTGTTTAATTTGTAGCCACTAATTAACATCTAATGTTAGTGGATAACGAATAATTTCGAGTTTAAATATCTTGAATAATACATGACACAGTTGACCCTATTACACATACCAATGTATAATTTCGAGCTTAAATATCTTGAATAATATATTAGAAAAAATTATGAAAATTTGATATTTTAAAAATATTCATCGAGATGAATCTAACGACGTCTTATATGAGATTATTTATCGTTGTATATTAGTAAAAAAATATGGTCAAAGTAAGTTAGGTCAAAATTGCACATTTTCAAATGAGTCATCTATTATGGGACGGATGGAGTATATTTTATTTTGTTATGTACAGTACAGCTACCAATCATTTTAGTTTTCTCTTACTATATCCTTTTCCACTAATTTTATTTTAATACAAACTTGCAGTTCATTCATCAAACTTTCTCAGAGAGTAGCTAAAAGACATTCTTTTCAATTTTAACCAATTAATGAATAAGAATCAATATTTGCTTTTTAGTTAATTTGTTTAGCAATTCCATACGTATCAACTTAAAATAAAAATTACACATGTGGCGTCCATGGGATCAAAATTGGCCCGGGGCCAAAACTGTAAAAGGGGTAAACATAGAGGGCTCATAAAGAGTTTTTTGTGTTAGGGTGTCGAAATCACAACATTAAAATACTTAGGGGGCCAAAACAGTAATTAAGTCAATAGCATAACAACACTGATGGACTGAAAATAACAAACTGAAGCAAAAACAAAACAAAAATTACTAAAATTGGACTAAAATAAAAAATACTATAGAAAATACTAAGGAAACGCTCCTAACATCAGGTTAATCCAAGTTTTCATTCTACCCTCTGAGCTTACGGTTCTAAGCATGCCATTATTTGCCTTGAATTGTTTGTTCCAGTTTCTCGTATCCGTGTCATGTTCTGGATTACTGCTTTCGGTTTTATGTCTTGCAATGAAATGTTTGTACCAACTAGCTGACAATTTTGGAGTTCTCTTCTGTGTGGCAAAATCAACATGGTAAAGTCCAAGTCTCGCTGTAAAACCATATATCCATTCAAAGTTGTCAAGCAAGGACCAGGCAAAGTATCCTCTAACATCTGCTCCTTCCCTATAGCCACATAACCAACACAAATACTTAGGTATTTTACTTGTGTCCAAAACTATGTATGTATGTATGTAAGAAGAATTAGGGGTTTGTCAAACACTATTGAACTAGACTCATACATTATCAATATTTCAAAATGATCCCTCAAACTGCAAAATGTTAATCAAATTCATCCCTCCATTGATATCTACGGGAATATAAAAGTATTAAGTTGATACTGTTGGAGATGCATTTGAAACTAAGTGAACAATTGTAGGAATGTATTTGATAAAAACTGATTGAGTCACACGGACAAACTTAATTAATACTTTAGTGATTTTAATGATCATTTTGAAATATCGATAACGTTGAAGACTAAGTTGATACGGGTTTACAATTTCTTGAACAAAACTGGATGTTTACTCGGTTTTTGTGGACTCTTACCTTATTGATGCCCCCAGATTATCTAAGTGACCAGACATGTAGTTTACTCTTTTAAAATCAATAAGATTTTCTTCCTTGGTGTTATTTGGATCATACAAAGTGCCATACCCTACAAAACATTCGGATAGAGTCCGTCAGAGACTAATAATGGTTGAAGTTCAATGAAAATGGTTCAACTTCAATGTGTTTGTTTGCTTACCATTCTCTGTAATAAACATTGGAGTGTTATTGTACCTGTCCTTCACATAGGTAACAGTTTTCTTCATGCCTTGTGGGTAAACATTGAGCCATTTAAATGGAGTCTACACATAACAATACAAATTTCAGGATTGGGTTGGTCGCGCAAGGTTAAGGTTAAATAAAAATGTAACTAATGGAATCATCAAAAGGATGAAGTGTTTACAAGCTCTCCAATCGGGACACCATCTTTTTGTACAGTTTGTTGGTATAAACCCTCTGTAGCCCAGACTCACACATTGATGATATGCAGTCTCTAACATAGTAACCTGCATAATGATTGATGCCAACGAAATCGAGTCCTCGATTCAGTTTTGCTTTGTCATTACTGGAAAATTTGGGTAATGTGCTCCCTAAAATCATCTCCATCTCTTTTGGGTACTTGCCGAAGTAGATTGGATCCAAGATCCTACATTATTATAGAGTTGAAATTCATGATCTGGTGGACTGTCTACAGTTAGAGAATCATGCATTGAGTGCAATCACATGATTTGAACCATTTGATCAAGATTTCAGTCTCATACTCTGACTTTGGTAAATCAGGCCAAAATATAAAGTCAAAAGTGAGCTGTTCAATCTTGATCTGGCAGTTCAAATTAGCGAATGTGTGATTATGTGACTATAACAAATCCGAATCCAACTTTTGTACGGTAGAAGTTGAACGAGCCATGGACATTGAACAATAAGGAAATCCTACCAGTTCATGCTGAATGATTGAGCTCTTTCAGCAGCTAATTTATCTGCTACCGAATTGCTTAACGGTTCAAACCAGTCAACGTGTACAACAATGCCAATTTGTCCTCCTTGCTCAGCCTGGATGCGGCGATAAAAGTAAATCAAGTTTACAATGTTTTGAATGAGAATTCAGTCATACTTACTTTCCACTTTGATTAACTTAAATAGAAATACAATTAATTTGAGTCCCTAGCATGCTGCTACAAAGTTGTGAGGTCTTTTTACTATATTACCTGGTATTTGTTTCTATAAATATCAACTGCAACTGCATGTGATAGGATAATATTATGGGCTGCTACAAAGGGTTCCTTCTCTGAATCTCCCACGCTACAATTTCCAAATTTGCCGGAGCAGCGACATGGTGGGTGTCTACCATAACGGTAACCAAGTGAAACTTGGAGATTTGGTTCATTGAATGTGACCCAGTACTTAACTCTGTCTCCAAATGATTTAAAACATATGTCTGCGAATAATACAAAATCTTCCCTGTACATGTCAAAATACATTATAATGCCGGTAAAGTATGGCAAAGGAGTTGAAGTAAGAGCAACTTGAATTGTAGAACTAGTTGCTTACTGTGATTGGGGACTTAGCCAACCTCCATATCTGTCCTTGAGTTCTTGAGGGAAATCAAAGTGAAACAATGTAACAAACGGTTGGATCCCTGCGAATTGTATAATTGCAGGTTAAGCTAATCGAACGGTTACACCTCTTGTTCGTCTCACAGGCCATAGATAGAAGATTGAAACCAAACCTTTGAGTAGCAAAGCGTCAATAAGCCTATTATAGTAGTCAATACCAGCCAAGTTGACTTCTCCAAATCTACCTTCTGCTCACAGTCATTGCAAATTTTTCTTGTGAATTGACTAGAACACACAGGTACTTAATATCTGCTCATTAGTTGAAATCACTGAGATTATGTGAGAGCAAGATGCGTACTTGGTAGAATTCTTGTCCACGAAATTGAAAACCGGTAGCTGTTGACTTTGATAGCTTCCATTAAATCTACATCCTCCTGTTTTCATACAAATTGACATTTAGAACATGTATAATTGATGTAATTAGTTAAAGTAGATAAGGCACACATACTTCCTTAACAAGTCCAAAATTCTAGTATTGACACAACACTTATTAAGGTTGTAACCTCTTAAACTAAATTGGATTTTAATTATGAGGAACTTAAAATTATTGTGATGATAATGATACAATAAAGTAACATTTATGGCCTTGTGATAATCACTTGAACAATATAATGTTATACTATACATAAACACTTGGAAAAAAATAGCATGTGTAGACAATTAGATATTATGATGTGTACCAGATACCGATGATATTGATCAACAGTAACATCACCGTTACTTCCATCATCAATACTACCTGCAAAATATATATATTATCTAATTACGTAACTTAGGTGAATGAATTAAAGTATTCAAGTATGAAAAATGGATGTCTAGAAGACAAAGAAATGTTGTTATTATGACCTGGTTTATGAGTGAAGACATCCCAGTTGCTCAAACCTTTGCCATCACTCAAGTAAGCACCTTCATACTATAATATTAAGTTTAATAATCAGCCATGATTATTATAATAATGAAGATTTTAGGAGATAAACATGAAGAAGGTAAAAAAAACCTGGTAGGAAGAAGCAGAGCCAAAGAGAAAGTTGGTGGGAAAAGGATAATGATCAAACTCTTGTGAGAATGAGAATGCTCCAAGAGCATAGGTTTTGAATAAGAAAAATAGTAGCAGTAGTATCTCCATAGATACTGCTTTTCTCAACTCAATTAATGTCAAAGGAAATTTCATATTTTTAACAAATGATTGAATACCAGCTCTGCACCAAGCACTGGGACCCAAAAGAAGAAAAAAGCCAAAATTTATTTCACCAAAAGTGAAATGTATGATTGCACCAAAATTTCAAAAACCTACTCATTATAGCTACCAATCATTTTAGCTTTCTCTTACTATATCCTTTTCCACTTATTATATTTTAATACAAACTTGCTGTTCATTCATCAAACTTTTTCAGTGAGTAGTTAAGAAACTCATAGCTAAAAACATTCTTTTCAATCATAATCAATTAATGTATAAGAATCAATATTTGCTTTTTAGTTAATCTGTTTAGCTCTTCCATACGTAATATGTATCAACTTAAATCAATCATTGCTTTTCCATTATAATAACAATATATATTGATTGATGTTAGGTGGCTTATAAAATGGTAGTGCCATATAAACACTCTTATCCTATTTCTGTTGGATATACATCAATATTATATTGGTAACGAACAACAATACTGTCAAAAGAAATATTCAGCCTTAACTTGCAACATTTCTGAACCATTATTCTTATTTACTGCAGTACATCATTTTAAACTTCCGATTACAGGGAAGAAAGACAAATCTCATCTAGACATTAAAAATGAAAGGAAAAAAAAAATATTCAAATTGAAATAACTCTATGGCCTCAAATTAAGCAGCTTGAATTTCTACTGACTCGTTAATGAATTAGATGTATAATTTTCTCAGTAACATCAATTGTGATATCATCAGTTTGAACCTTCAGCCTTGAATCCTCAAATCATTATGTCTTGCATATAGATATAGCAGCTTCTAAACTACACATTACTGTTTGGCCTGTAGAAATAATTGAAAAGAAACAAACAGATTAGTTTCGTCACGAGTATTGAGAAATATAGTTTTATTGTTGACACACGTGCGCGCACATGTATATATAAAATGAACGAACATAAAAAAATAGCAAATGGTTATACTGAATAAGAAAACAAAAATAGAAGGAAAGGGAATGCACCTGTGAATAGAGGAAGGTGCCAAGGATTGCAATGGCAGCACCAAGGGCATTGTTTGGCTGAATTGGCGTGTGGAAGATAATGATCGAAGAGACAATAACTGAGATTCTCTTCATCGTGTTCCCTATGCTAAATGTTAATGGAGAAATCTGATCAAGAGACATATAAGAGACTTGATTGTACAAGTGATAGAACACACTCTGTGCAGTTACCCACCTGCAAAAATTACAGCCCATAAGTTCATCAGTCCAATGACAAACACTTCACAATCACTATAGAATGATTCTTCTAGCTCCATAGACCCTTTTGAAGAAGCATTATCAAGTTTCATGGTCAAGGACTACTCGATTACTGACTTATGTGAATTAAATTGCCATGATCTCCACACACTAGTATGGTTTGCACATATCTTTCGGATGAATGTTTAACTAATAAGAAGACTGTAAAACAGTTCGACTAAGGGTCTGTTTGGAATAAGCATTTTTAGACCCTCCGAGAGAGCTTATAGAAACAATTTATAACATGTCCATATGTTGCTTTTAACTTATATCCATAAGCTATTTAGGATAGCTTATGAAAACAATTTAACTTCATCTTATTTTTGTTATAGAAATAGCTTATACATAAAAACTTATATGATCAGGGTTTATGTTATAAACTTTTATTTAAGTTGTTTATAAGCACTTAATTAAGTTGTTTATCCACAAGAAGACCTTACAAATATAATGGATATGAAATAGCACACAACAATGGGTTGAGATGTGTAGATTGTTATGCTTACCAGACAAAATTGGGACCAATCTGAGACACTGCTGTTTGCCAGCCAGCAGCCCACATCTTTGGGCCTTCCACAGCAATAGCAAAAGGGGTGAGAAGCAATAAAGATAATATGGAGAGGCAAGCATAGTAGTTCATTCCACTGACAGACATTCCTTTCATTCCCTTCTTTGAGAATATATTCCTAAACACAAAGGCCACATTGGATATCATAGCACCCATAAACCCTGAAACATAAATAAGATTAGTCAAACAAAATACAGATTCAGCATCCTATATCAACTCAATCTACTATAAACAGAACATAATCAGCATCCGAAAACCAATTAAGTAAATAAGTGAATATTGTCAGTCTTACCAATCATATTGAAATTAAGTTCTGTGACAGCAGCAAGTGCACAACCTCCAATAATTGGAAGCAGTGAAAGGTAAACTTGTAAAGGGAATGATTCACCAAGCAAGAATCTTGATACAAGAACACTGAAAGCAGGCTCTCCACTTTTGATTATGTGTGTAAATGAAACTGCAACTTTGGACATACTCACAGTAGCTGCAACATGCCCAATTGTATGTGCCACAGCAACCTGCAGTTTAAATTTCCCAATCAGTACTAAATCATTATTTCTGTACTTCAAAAGCATGAGTCATAGAGCTTGTTCTGTTCTACGGGACGAGAATTCATTTGATTGAATCAAATTTGTTCAAAAATGAATTATTGAACAATCAATTTGAGGTAAAAAATCAATTCTTGATACAGAAGTCTCATATTCTAGTTTTAATATAGTCTATGTTTGGCTACAATTTCGGAGAGGAAAAAATTAATTCTAGAACAAACATAGTGTGGCACATTTAGAAGATAAATGTGTCCCTTAAGTATGTGGTCATGGTTCGTTTCCCAGCATGTGCGTATAGTAGAGCACTTGTTGAAAGAGGTCAGCGCCTGTAGATAATCTCCGTGTCTTGAATGCTAGAATTATATAATTGATTTTTCTATATTTAGATATTGTCTAATAGAATTGATTATGCATCCAAAGTTGATTCTAACTTGAAGTTAGAATTTAAAGCTTATGTCTCTACAATTGATTTTCTTTTACCTCAAATGGTCTTTTTCAGCCTACTTTTAGCGAGAATCAATCTTATATAACCAATTCATTCAAAATCAATTTTATCACAGCAAAATCAATTTTATCACGGCGGAATCAATCTAAATTCTGAAGGCAATATTAACTGTACTCAGAAACATTCATACGTGTAAGAATCAATTTTATCATATATATGATGTGAAAATCAAAAAAATTAAGAAAAGATAAACCAAAAGAGATTGCATGCTTACAGGAAACAAGGCCTTCCAAAACTCCAAATTAACTTTAGGGGCTTCGGCAATCCTTGTGGCCCATGAGATTAACATGATGAGAGAACCAGCAGCAAGGGACAAAGTGGAAGTAAGCCAAGGATAAGGAAAAGCATTCAAAACCTTCTTGTTGTAAATATTGAAAACCACATTCAAAGCCCACCATGTAGCAAAATACAAACCAATTTTGAGTTTTTGAGCTGATTGCTCTCCTGGTAGGTCAATGTTAATCTCCAATGGCTGTGACCTATCTGCTTCATAGGCATGACACTCAGTTTCCCTCCTTGTGAGTTTGGTTGTTGAGAAACTGAAGTTTTCAGTGGATGATATGTAAAGAGGTTTGAGAGAAGACAAAGAGAGGTTATTAGTGTTCCTTCCGACATGGTGATTAATAGGTAATGTGCATAGTTTAGGCCTTAGAATAGAACTTGATGAACCAAAGTTGGTAAAAGACAATGAAGATGTATATTTGACTTGTGATATCATGATGATGATTAAACGTAATTGGTTGAATGTGTAAAACAAAAACAAACAAAAAAAAAACAGTGCAGGTTAATGAACAAGATGTTTTCTGGTGTGTGTGTGTTATGAATGATGTTATTTATTTATGGTTTGATAAGTATAGAAATATAGAATGTGAAAGGAAGAGTAATGTAACGATGAATGCGAGGAAGGAATATGCGAACAAAGTTGAATTGGCGGCGAGATTGGTAAACTTTGAAGTTGGTGAGGATAGGAATATGGAAGAGATGTTGATACGATGAGAAAAGTCCAAAGAGAAAACAAAAACAAGAATGACAACGGTTTTTCCTAGGAAAGGTGGAGACAGGTAGAGGAGTCTTCTATATTTATACAGGTGTAAACCCTAAACAATGATGTGGCGGTCTGGTAAATATGATAGGATAAAAATAAATAAATAAATAAATTTATTGGATAAGAGGATTAAACAAGAAATAACAAGTTGTTTAATTAACACGGGAAAAATCGAACCTGAGACCTTGAGTAAGAACACATTTCCAGATTTCAAACCAATACTACCATGCCAATCCAAGTGGGTTATAAAATTGTAATTTTATCTCCTTCTTTTTTTTTTTATAAAATAATACTAAATTTTGATGAGTGCTCGGAACAATTTTAGTCTATGTTTGGTTCTACAATTAGAGTTGTTAGAATTCATTATGGAGGTGTAAAATGTTGACATGTGCTTGGTTGTTCTAGAATTGATTTTTTTTTCATCAAAATTGATTCTAACACCTTGTTTAAGACGAAATTTCTGATATGGTGTCTTGTTTGTATAACATTGAATTGAACTTGTGTCTTGTATATGTACGGTACGGAGGGTATTAGCTTAAATTTGACTTTGCGAGACAAAGTTTACAAACGTGCGATTGTGGTAGATAGAATATAAATAGTACACACTACTACGACTACTACAATTATGGTTATCTATATTTTGCTTGGGCTTAAGAATGGATTTGCAAATATGAGGAAGTTGATTAATGATCCGGACTAATGTGTGTCTGTGACAAAGATAGTATCAACCGTAACTGATTATACGGAATACGAATACCGAATATATGTTGGATGCGGGACACACCTTCCAAGTATATTGTTGCTACAAAGATAGTTGATATACAACATTGATTTTGCCTTGTTTCCTTTTGGGACCCACACGCAAATTCCACTGCAACTGCTTCATGCATGGGTCTAGAAATCTATACATCAAACGACAGCACCACCTGATGATGATGATGGTGTTTCAGTTAATCACCGATCCAACTTGCTCAGTACACATTAATTTAACGCTGATGGACAGATAGAGTTTTTTTGGAGATTGATTCAAAGTGTAGTTTGACGGCAAACATGCGCAGACACGTGATTTGGGTATGGTCCAGACCAGAATCAAGTGTGATTGAAAACAACGATACATTTTTGTTTGCATGCATTTGGGTGATTATCCCTGCAGAGGTGCCATAAAAGTTTTTTTTTTTTTTTTACAAGAAGGCCATAAAAATAAGAGTAATATGACTTCATTTTTATATGAAGGATAAATTAATCTTAAATTTGGTCTCGTCAACTATGTTTTATTTTTTAGATTCACCATTGTTAGATTAAAAAAAACATTTATTGTGACCAAATTTTCAACAAATGTGTAAATAGAGAGTGACTATGAAATTACCAACATTGAGTTGGTCTATGTGGTAAGGAATTTAGACCCTTAAACAAGTGGTCAAGAAGGTTAAGTCTAAGAGATGATAAACTCATGGAATCTCATCAGAAAACTTGCTTGAAGACAAATCCAATGAATTAATTAAGGGTAGGCAAAGAATCGATACTTGTTGAAATTACATCAGAAATAGAGTTTACAGCAAGGTTTATTTCAGTACGAGAAACATAAGAACCTATAGAGAATCAGGTAGAACACCAGAAAGATTGTACTTATACAAAGTAAGACTAGTCAGTTTCTTCAATTTGCCTATAGTTTACTGCATGCGACAAAAAATTATGTTCGAACTTAATTGAATCAATACCAAAGAAGAAGCTTATGAGATTTCCAAAGGCAACTGTAATGAGTCAAAGAGCTGACAGGGGTAATGTAGGAAATAGGAATGTGGACTCATATAAATAGGAGAAAGCTAAGGAAATAAGGCATGAAATATGTGTAATGAAATTCTTCTTTTTCTCTTTGATTCTCTAGTCTCTCACTTCTTCCTTTTGTTACCTTTTATCTTCTCTGCAATTTATGTTGTGTGCAACAGAAGTTGGTCTATTCAACCATATCAATAAAACAATATTCACTTATCTTCAGTAACTCACCTGAGAATTGATTGTCAGGTAAAAAAAGTTGAGCAAGAGAATAAAATTTTCCAATATCTGATGATATTGAACCTTGAAATTGATTCCTTCCAAGATGAAAACGTGTTTTTTACTATCAGTGTCTGAACAGATTCCACAGTCTCCTTCCTTTGTTTCAAGCACCTTGTATCTTCTCCAAGAACAGAAGCTTTATCCATTTGTATGTGAGGAATTTGAAAAATGAAACCTATGTGTGGTGAGTTTGTTTCAGCTTTAAAAAAAATAGATTTTGAGTTGGAAGAATCTAGAGATTCTTTTTAGAGATTTTTAAAAAATCTAAAGCAATTTCTGTTTGTTTACTATCATAAAATCATTTTTTAAAGATTTGAAGTTATTACACTTGAGTTCCTTGTGTTTAGAAAAAAAAATAGATTTTGGAAAAGTAACTTGAAATAGCTTTTCATTTTGAGACTAAAAATGATTATTTTTAACAAAATGATTTTTTAAAAATCTAAAACAAACACTACAAAAATAAAAAAGTGATTGTTTTAGATAAAAAAATAGATTTTTTGTAAAAAAAACCCAAAACAAACAGGCCCTATATCTAATATTAAAAAGTTTAAAAATTTTGTGGCCGTCCCAAACACGTAGCTCGGTTGGTGACAAAGAGATCGATAGTTCAAACTTTGTTAACATAATCACTAATTTACTAGCAGATAAAAACAAATTTTACAATTATAAAAAGCTTAAGTCTACAGTTCAAACCCTGATAATAACTAACATAACCACCGTTAACTAATATACAAATTTACATGTGTAATATTTAGCCTTATCAAATTGACATCATAACTAACAAAGATATCACAATGTTTTATGCAACCATTATAGCCACGACTCAGATTTTGGTCTAATGAAGATTGACGATAAAGGAAGGATCCTTTCATTTAGTGAAAAGTCTAAAGGAGCAGAGCTCAAAGCAATGGTAAGTCTCATGTTTATCATACTGCTAAATATTTTCATACTACAAGTTTAAAATTAGATTGACAGCTAATACTGCTTCATGATTTAGCAAGTGGATACAACCGTTCTCGGTCTTTCGAAGGACGAAGCTCTAGAAAAACCATATATTGCTCCGATCGGAGTGTACGTCTTCAAGAAGGAGATACTTCTTAATCTATTAAGGTACAAATAATGTTGTATCAAAATGTTAGGTTTTTTCTTGCGGCTCACGTCATCTATCAATGTACTCTTTAAAATACAGAAATATGCACAAATATGTTGATCCTATAAAGGAGCTCTATAATATTAGTATTATATTATATTCATAAGAAAAATATTAAAAGATTAATGTACATTCTCTTGAAGCGAACTAGACTTAGTTATAGATATAATCAAATAATAGATATAATCCTATAACTAAATATTAGAAGGAAAAAAATGATTCTTAAACATAACACTTTAATCAGCAAATTATTAATATTCCTTAGACAATATTCACCATAAAACAAAATTCGCACGAAACTAAACAAGGTAATTCAAAAAGAAAAGGAAAAGGAATTTTAAACTCCAAAGTTCATTTCATAATCCACAGCTACTTCATCAAGTTATGTGTTCTTATTATATGGTGCTTTGCATCCTGGGCACATTCCATCTCCTAATTCCACTGCATCTATATAGCAATCTTCACATATCTTGAAATCACACTCACAAGGAAGAATATCAACACCGTGTTCATCATGCATCAACTCAGAATCACAACCCCAAATAGCACACCTAGAACTTTTTGCACCGGCCATATATGGATGGTTGTCCACACTGTTATTCAACTTTCTACGCTTATGGTTGTCGAATCGTTCTGGTGAATCCATTGGTTGGTTATCAGGAGTTGGTGGTAACCACACTGTATAATTCGGCCCTGTATAATTCTCCACAAAGTCATCATCAATTCCTAGCTTGCAATCAAAATCTTCAATTATTGGATACTCCAAAGGAGGATTATGTGCTTCAGACTCATCAGAAGTTTCTGGCACATTTACTGATTTTGATGCCATATTTGAGGACAAAGATTCATCCATCCTAAATTAAATATCATGGAATTCAGAAATTTAGCACATCAGATCTTCATCAAAACTTAAATAAAATTCAATCCACTTGCAAGGAACATGAACAAACAATGGCATCCTTATTATCTAAAGTTAAAGTACAATGCAAACAACTAATGCATACCCCTAAACCTAGATTTTGAGCAGGAAAACTTTGTTTAAACCTCAATTAATGCCATTTTCAAATTTCAAATTCACTTAAGCAACAATCAATGTTTGTATTTTTCTAACGTGGTGAATACCAATAGTCTCCTTTGAAAGTCTGCTTTGAAAATTGACAAAGCATTAAAATTTGATCAGTTTCCAAATAGGCTGAAAGGTACACATTGCTCATTACACTTAGTCTCTTTCTCATTTCCTCTCTCTCTCTCACCACTGTGTCCTCTTTTCTCTTCTCTCTCACAACCGTGCTCTCTCTTTCATCACCGTGTTCTCTTTTCTCTTTCACAATTTTCTCTTTCTGTTTTCTCTGCAACTGTTCCAGCGTTCTCCTCCATTCCGATTTCTCTCATCACAGCAACACGGGCACGACTATGTATCACCGGTGTCATCGTTAACAAACCATCGCCGTCGTCAACTTTCATCACGTCATTACCATCACCGCCATGACAATGACTCCGTTGCCGGCAGTCCCCTCGATCCTCTCCAGCGATCTCATCCTTGAGGTACTTCTGACCCCACCTTTGTTTTATTTATGTGTTTGATTTTTTTTTTGTTTGATTGAAGGTTTGATAAATCAGAAATCACAAAACTCATATGTGCATATGTTTTACTTGATTGATGGTTTATGAAGAAATCTTACATCAATATGACAATATCAAGAAAAATATTGTTCATGATGCTCTTAATCTAAGTAAGTAAGATTGATTTTGTTCTTAACCTAAAGCCCAATTGTGATGATTTTTTTCTCTGTTTTTAATTTTGATTAGAATTTTTTTGGACAGATATTATTGTTTTCGTTGCATTGGGTTTCATGTATTTTACTGTTGATATATTGTTCTTCTAGGTTCACTTTCAATTCTATTGCGTGCATCAAATTCTTATGGAGATTGAGAGCGGAGAGTAAAAATTATAGTCAAGATAATTAAACACCATGAGGTAATTTTATCTTCTGTTTTTTAGATATGTTTTTGATCTATGATATTTATTTCATCTAATATGATTATCACTAACAAACCGTATCTGATAATAGGCAATGATTGTCACTTTTTACTTTTATTACAATTGTAATAAATCATATCTGCCAACATTTCACAATGTAATACTAGAATTGTAACTTTTGTTAGTAGCACTTGCCACTTTCAAAAATTGCTGCATTTGGAAATTGCTTCAAGGGCCAAAGAATTGAGTTACTCTGTTTGCAGTTTTTGATTAGAAAGGTTTACTCTTTCTTTAATTTGTGATGTCGTTGTTACTGCATTGTTAAATTTAAATATGATTTTAGCTTTTTTGCTTTTGGTTTAATTGACTAGAATTGGCACTAATATGTTCACCTTTGCATAACAATATTAGTCTGGCTTTCAATGGATTAGCTTTGGTTTTCAATAGATTTGGCATTAATGGGTGTGATTAACTATTATGAAATATAGTT
>Ga0228710_1005970_pt1 | contig 18719 bp, 7 predicted proteins | sample MedpolnodulmetaG_FD_177995 | JGI IMG/M metagenome (GOLD analysis project Ga0228710, IMG submission 177995) | Root nodule microbial communities from Medicago polymorpha collected in Santa Monica, California, United States - pink nodules | ecosystem: Host-associated > Plants > Roots > Nodule...
ATGACACATATATATATATATATATATATATATATATATATATATATATTGATCTAGATTTGATACTTTGTCTATTTTTGCAGGTTTAAGTGGTTTTTCAGTAGCCAATTCAATACTGCGAAGATTGAAAGAAAAATGATTATGTAGCTTGAAAGAAAAAATTTACAATTGAAAGTCCTATGAAGAATTATATTATAGTATCAGATTTTTTAGGAGTTATGTTAAAGTTAGGAGATTAATATTGAGATCTGCAGAGTTTTTGGCACTGCTTCTCTTCTGCAGAGTTATGTTGCACCGGTTTCTCGATACCCCAAGGCTTCTTATTTATGTTTCATGCAGTCATTGGTGTGCAGGGTATTTGAGATCATTTAAATGTTTCAATTGCATCTTCCATCTTTTTGAATATCCTCTTTTCTAAAAATAATGCGTACAGTCAATTAATAATGCTCCAAAATAGAACTTCAGTTTGTTACTACATACTTATAGTATTGTAGACATTATTAGAATAAAGGAACTTGCTAACTGGTTATAATTTTCTACTATTTTGAGTTTTGATTTTTCTTCATGCTTCCAATCTCATTTTTGGTGATATCACAATTTACAACAACTATTGAATAAGTTTTATTATCTCTAGTTCAATTCAAGCATTTTAATTGTTAAGTCTGATACAAGTTTATTTTTTATATGAATAAAAATGACCATTCATGCTTTGTGGTTTTGAATATAGAGAAAAGTTCCTAGAACAGAATGTTTAAAGCTGCATTGGAATTCAGCTCTAAAATTTCCACTATAAATATATAAATGTTTTTAAACTCAACTGACTGGCATCTTACACACTATGCCATTCCTAGATTAAAATGTCATGTCTTGAGAAATTTATCTCAGCAAACAACAAGCTAGATGCAACAACCACAAGTGAGAGCCCATACTCCTACATTATTGTCTTTATGAGATGAAGGACATTGTAACTTAAATGAAGGTTCAAATACAGTTCTTACACATCCAAAAAGAGCTCATATGTTTGACTGTAGCTTTACATTAATATTTGGTGCTTCTTTTATTTTATTCGTTTGACACATTTTTTTACAGCTATTATTCTTCAATGATTAACATAATCTTTCATTTTATTTATATGAAATAGCTAACTAAATCTGAATGTTTTAATTGTCATTTTGTGGGTATTATTAATGAGGAAAACACAAGGATGATGAAGAGAACACATAATACGATAAGTAGTATTTTGTAATTTTAATGTAATTGATAGGCAAGAAGGGTTTTGTAAATTTACTACACCATGCCTCTAACAATCTATGGAATTCTTCTTTTTACAAATATGTTTCTCATAATGTTGACTTATAAACAAATTTTTTTTCTCAATTGACAATTTTTCATGTATACATTTTTGGGTTATTATGCAGATATGTTTTTTTTTTGAGTGCACTGCTATGTGTTGTTGAAGATGTTAATAAGCTAGAATTTGCCTTTGATATACTCAGATCAGATGTCTAGGTAAATGAAGAGGTCCAGAATTCAAAACGAGATACAAGAGTTGTATAAATTTCAATGATAAGGTTTAAAAACACAATGCTTTTTTCTTCTTCTTATTGCTAAAATGAATTTAATCTTTCTTTTGTTTTCTCTGATAATTCTTTTATATCCAAGTAACACAGATATTTGGTCTTCCATTCTTGCTTCCCATGTCAGCTTCTATCGTACCATATTTCATAACAATTGATTTAAATTGTTAACTGTTTTCTTATTAATGTGATGCAATTTAAGTTGTACATGCTTTTTCATATCATGGTGTCAAACTTTGTTTTAGATAATTTCTCTTGGGACATTAAGCATTTTCCATTTCTAACATCATTCTTATGTTTTGCTATTAAACTCCAACACAAAGATGTTATACATAAAAATTAATGATTTGTAATTTAAAATGGCAAATTTTAACTCGCTATATTAAGTCATGTCAATACGGGTTGACTCATTTGATAAAAAAAATTGACATTGACATAAGGTTTGGATCAAGTCTCAAAGGAGACAATTTTTATTATAGTTGTTTTATACTTACAATGACTAATAACGAGTTATTTCAAGAAATTGGTTGAATACGTCAAAAAAAAATGGGTTGAAAATACTGATAATTGATGAAGATGGTCAAAATGCTAATGTCTTCAAATGTCGTTTATAGAAAAGTATTTTGTAACGTATGAGATAACTAATTTACAATGTATGATTTTCAAAATATATTAATGTCAAGATGATATGACTAATGTAATACATTTTTATCATATGACCTATTTCACTATTTATTTTTTATTATGGTATAACTTATTTGTGCATGTTTTAATCGGTAAGAATGCACGGGTTAGCGATCTAGTGGTTCATAATGTCCTCACCAGACAACAAAATGGTCCATAACCTAGGTATAGGCACTGAAAAGAAAACTTAAATGGGTTATCATGTGTGTGCCTCTAAGCAAAGCAAAACAAAGATGGTCCCACAGAAGAAACCCATTGAGGGGGGCAAGAAATACGTGGCATGATGTGGATGGACCAAAGGAGCATCAGAAACAAAAGCAGTGTTGCAGAGAATCAGACCTCACATTCGTATCCCCCGGACACGGATGCATAAAGCCAGTAAGCCCAACTGATCAGTGATAAGTGATAACACAGCTCATATTCATGGCACCTCAAACTCAGGACAGGAGTATAGTACTTACTTCTTCTGTCTCTCTGTATCTTATTCAAAATGAGATTAATTTCTATTCACATGGTCAACATTGTATCTGAATTATAACTATGTTGTGTCAATGTTTTATTAATTTCTTAAAGCATTGTTACAAATACTAATATATGAAGATATGTAATTAAATCATAAATGCACCTTTAAACAATTTATGTTGGCCATGTATATAAAAATGATAATTAATCCTAAATCACAACCAATTGTACATGTGACCTAAAAAAAAAAAAAGATAAAAATCAAACATTGACCGTTTTTAATAGTTGGTTTATAATAATAAGAGAAACAACAAACACAGATGAAACAACAAACACATTTATGTGATGGCAAATGATTTATAGGTCTACTCAATACTTCTCACTCTGCGTTTTTTTTTTTTGCAGTTCGGTTTTACGCCCACACGAGGATTCGCTAGATTGTTTGTGGTAGTGATTGTTTAGAATTTTTTCTTTTTATACCACTTATGTACTGAATCGTTGTATCACCTGTTTCAGGTTGTTTTGGTGGTTTAATGAGTCAGATAAAGAAAAACATATGTATACTTTAATTTATTTCTATTTTATAATATCCATGTTATATAAAATTATTTAAATTTTACTTTCAATACCAGATTTAGGCTTTTAAAAAAAAAACTGATTTAGGCTTAAGTATGCGAGTGATCCCTACAAGTAGGAATCGTTTGACTTTTAATCTCTGTAGTTACAAATCATTTCAATTTGATATTGCAATTTCAGATCATTTTAAATCTAGTCCCATGGTCCATTTTTTTTTGGGTGAAGTGCACATTTTTGCATATGTGTCCCTCCTGATTAGGTTTTGCACTAGTGTAATTTGCCTTGAATGGACTAAATTGTCCTTATGTCACAGATAACTCATATAAATGACTAAAATGCACTTCTTCTCCAATTTAGGGTTATATACACAAGCAACACCTTGCTCGATGAAGAAGATGAGGTTACAGGTTTCCTAAAACTGCAATTGTGGAAGCAAACATCATTATTGCTTCGTAGACTCCTTACTTTGTTCGAATTTGTGTTTATCCTTCCCTTTTAGAGTGCGATCCTTGTTTTTTTTTTTTCCATTCCCTTTCATTTCATGTTTCCTTTGTCAACCAGTCCAAATGTCATCAAACATAGAAAGAGTTCCTCTGTGTCAATGCAATTTACCCATATTGGTCAATATTGTTCACACAATTGAAAACGAGGGGCAAATACTTTGGAGATGTCTAAAATGGAAAATGAGTTTATTTTGTTTATCTTCGTTTATTTTTACACATTCCTTTTCGAATGAAATATAAACAAAAATGATAGTTGAAAAGTCAATGTATATGGTTAAAACTTTAGTCCACACATATCAACTTTTTAACTATATTTTTGCTTATATTTCATTCCAGAGGGAGTATAAATCCGTACTCCTCCTCGTCTATATTATAAGAGAAAATCCACTTTTTAAGTTCATTCAATAAATAATATATCTAATTTTTAATATAGTTTAAATACATTATTTATTGAACGAATATAAAAAAGTGAACTCTATCTTATAATAAAGACAGAAGTAGTAATATATAAACGTTCAACTATATATATATATATATATATTCTTAAAAAAATTGAATACACATAGACTAGTTAATTATAAAGTTGCATTTATATATTCGGTTTAACGTCGATCCTTCAACATTTAGAAAAGAATAAAATAGATTATAATAATTTAGAGTTCGTCCAAAAGATAAACAAAATTTGTTTAAAAATCCTTCCAACATATAGAACTCAAATTATTTTGAATAATTCCTTTAAATTCATTAAACACTTGAGCCTAAATAATTGGTTGCATTTATATACGCTTAACCTGATCGACATGAATTAAATCCTATGATTAAATTCCTTTATAATAAATAATAGATTGATACAAATAATCGAAGTGTGGGCTTTAGAACTTCTCTTTCTTTCTTGTTTGTTCATTCACAATCTCACAACAAGCAAGAAGAACTCTCCATGGCCTCCCAAGCAAGCCTCCTCCTTCAAAAACAGCTCAAAGGTAATCAATCTTTTTCATTCATCGCTTATTTCAATTTCGCGTGAATTTTCCGCTATTTCTTATTATCCTTACTTTTTCTCACAGATCTTTGTAAACACCCCGTCGATGGCTTTTCCGCTGGTTTAATCGACGAAACTAACATTTTTGAATGGAGTGTAACCATAATTGGGCCACCTGATACACTTTAGTAAGCAAGCTCTTTTTTAATTAACACCCTTTTTTAATTTTTCATTAATTTATATGATTTTCAATTCTTATTTTCTTTTTTACCTTATATAATGATCATTTATTGGATTTTCTGTGATGGGGTTTTGGATTTTTCACTAAAGATAGTTTTTTTAATCATACTTATTGGTGGGTTTTCAGAGTTTGGTTCAATTGGTTGGTTTTTGTGAATTTAAAGATGGTTTTTGTTTCATGAGGATTGAATTGAATATCAAGTAAAAGAAGTGATAGTGAAGGAGAGTGATATTTGAAGGATTGATAAAAAGAATACAGATTATGGCCCCTGTTTGGATAAACAACTGATTTTTGCAGCTTACAGCACATGTGCGTATCATGATAAGCGCTTATGTGTAAGCTTACATAAGTTATTTCGATGCTTATAGCACAATCACATATCATGATAAGCGCTTATGTGTAAGCTTACATAAGTTATTTCAATAGGAAAATATAAAATTAAATTGTTTTTGTATATTTTACGTGCAAAGTTTTGATAAGCTATCCTGGAGAGCTTATGAATATAAGCTGAAAAAAGCTTATGCGAAATGCCATAAGCTGTTTTTATAAGTTCCGCCAAACAGTCTCACAAAACTTATACCAGTTTGTAAGGTCAAATAAAACAGTTATGTTTACTTTATTTTCAATGCAGCTTCTCGGTTGCAAATTATTATACTTTCCTAGTTTATTGATTATGATATTTATTCTAGGTTTTTTTTTTTTGTTGCTTTCATTTATTTGCACTGGATTTTCATTAGCTGTAGGATTTGCTTTTTGTTCTTGTTTTACAATATATGCTCCTCATCATTAATTTACTTCCTATGATTGGATTGGTTTTGGACTTTAGTGCTTTAATAGTTTTTGTTTTGTTTACTTTCTGTGATCTTGATAACACCTGAGTTTGACTAACCTCTCAGCTTATTTGTTTGCAGTGGATTTTCCGTAGCTGTAGGATTTGCTTTTTGTTCTTGTTTTATCATATATGCTCCTCATCATTAATTTACTTCCTCTAATTGGATTGGTTTTGGAATTTAGTGCTTTAATAGTTTTTGTTGTTTACTTTCTGTGATCTTAATAACACGTGAGTTTGACTAACCACTCAGCTTATTTGATTGTCAATGCTTTCAATTTCTTGTAGTGAGGGAGGATTTTTCAATGCCATTATGAGCTTTCCGTCGAACTATCCAAACAGTCCACCATCAGTGAAGTTCACTTCAGAGATATGGCATCCCAATGGTTGGTTTTCTCTCTGATGCACGGATACATTAAATATTGAGTGTGTCATACTCGACACATCTTGTATCTGATACCCGTATTGCAGTAACATCCTATGTTTTTTAAGGAACAACATATTGTCGTTCCCGATACGTTTTGTATCGGATGCTCGTAACTTGTCCGTGCATCATTGGTTTTTCTCATTTGTGACATTTCTTTGGTTAAAAGAGGAAGTTGAATGATGTTGTTTGTTTGTATTTGCAGTATATCCTGATGGGCGGGTTTGCATATCTATTCTTCATCCTCCTGGGGATGACCCAAATGGTTACGAGCTTGCAAGTGAGCGCTGGACACCTGTTCATACAGTACGTGAAAACATAAAACCATAAATTCAATTCGTTTATTTCTGTAGTGTGATTTCTGCTTTTCATTATTCAATTGATATTGTTGGCTAAATCAATCAACTTAGTAATAGAAATGCAGATTAGCAGTGTCTAGTATTCGTTCAGCATGCTTGTATTTAATAGGGTGGAAACGGGCTAATCAAGCCCGGTTACGTAGCACGGACACCGCCAACCGGGCACGGGTACAATTCAACCCAGATATGTGGAGAAAAGAAAATTTTAAGCAACAATTTATTTACAAACTTCGATAGATGCAAAATACTTGTAAAGGAAAAGAAGTTGATCAGTTCTCATTAATGTATGACTAAAGCGACACTTGTGATCACAATTTACAGAAAGATATTTGTGATCATAACAAAAGCTGTGGGGCTTTTCTTTGTTTACAAGGGAGAGTTTCTTTTCTTTTGATGCAGATGTATATGATTATGTCATGTTGTATCCGTGATGCATCTCCAACATATCATGATCATTTTTTTAAAAATTAATCAGTTAAAAAGAAATTGGATACTTATGAGATATGCATCCAAGAGTATCCTAGGAGTATCAATATCCGACCATCACTCATTTTAGAGTATCTGGACGCTAGAGTAGAAGCTTTCTCGGGCATGAGCCCGTAATGTTAACCTGCTATAGACTTGTTGTTTAAGACCTGGCTTGCCTTTTTAACATAAAGATTTAATGCCTTACAGCTAATTTAACTGTAAGTCATTTCAAAGTTGGTTTGACATTAATAAATTACAATAACTTTGCTCAATGTCCTTGGGATATGCTATGCCACTTCTTGTCCACCACGAGTGTTTTGACATACTTGGTACTTGTAAATCTTTTAGAACCTGCTTATTTACTTATGAATAAATTCCACGTATGCTGTCTTGCAGGTAGAGAGTATAGTGTTGAGTATCATATCGATGCTTTCTGGTCCTAATGATGAATCTCCGGCAAATGTTGAAGCTGCAGTAAGTTTGACCATTTTTCTTATCATACTTATTTGCATCCTAGAGAAGTAAAGGCAAACCCATATTGATCTAGATAATTGTGCAAAGGCTTTGTTTTACTAATAATATTTATGGACTTGGTTCCTTTATTTACTAGTAAAACAAACCCATGTCCTTGGATTGCTTTAATGCTACATATTTTCCAATTATTTCTGTAGATATCTCTTTAAGATTGAGTATTTAATATAGTTCAGTTCTGATACGTTGATTATAACTACGGCGTGTCGAGAATGAGACGTGGAATTATATATTATACATGCATGTATGGTTTAATACTTCTCTAATAATGAGTAGATAAGAAAGTGGGATAATTTCTATGTTTACCAAGTTTGAGTTTTATGAGTGATTGAGTTCAATTGAAAAATTGATAATATCAATATAGTAGTTTAGGCATTACTCTTTAGGTTTAGACTTTAAACGAAACACAACTTTTGTAATTGTTGTTATGAAGCACATAAGAAAATATGAGAATGTTTTTTCTCTTGGCATGTTGGCAGGCTTGGCAATGGGGCTGGCAGGGACGGGTTTTGCTCAACACAACCCTCCCACCCTTCAAGAAAACACTCGACAACCCTACCTGCCACAAGTTCAGGGATGAAAATCCCAACTTAGTCCCACAAGAAAATATTAAACCACACCCCGCTCACCCTAACCCACGTTTTGAATACTTCGAATAATTAGTTATAAAAATAATATTTAGATATATTTGTACAACAATAATCTTATAGCTAATATATCATTTCAAAAAGAGTATAAGACATTTTAAAATGTGTTAAACTAGTAACTACTAGGCATGTCCATACTGATACGTGGAATGTCTTGTATGCAAAGGTCACTACTAGTAGTTATTATCAACGGACATCAGATTTGGCACCTAATATCTTTTGCCCGTTTTTTATAGCTTTCTTAAAATTGCATTTCTGTTGAGTGATTTTTCCTCTGTTTTAAGATTCCTTTCGGCCAGGCATTTCTATTGAGATCCCTACACTTGGCAAGGGATGTGTAGTATTAGGAATTTAGGAGCCCAATTGTCACCATTAGTGTTGTCAATTGCGGTTCGCCGAAAAAAGCTGTTTGTTCAACAATTGTATGTTTCATTTGTTTGAGTACCGAAGGATTTAATATATTATTCTGTTACTTTTTATTATGAAAATTTCTCTATCCTAAAAGTACACATTGCTGTTGCTAATATCCTGATTGATACAGTGCATAGCACTTCAATCTTGACAGTTTGGAATATTGTTTTGGAACTTTTACTTAGACCCGTGTGATGTTTGTATTGCAGAAGGAGTGGAGAGACAGGAGAGACGATTTCAAGAAAAAGGTTAGCCGATGTGTGCGGAAGTCACAGGAAATGTTGTGATTCACAGCCGGCCCCTCATATCTTGCTATTGTGAAGTGAAGAACATACAACTTAATGTAAGGATTGGTTCACTTGTTACTGTTGATCTGTGTAGACTTGCTATTGGAAGTTGACAGCATATGCTTCTTTCTTCAGTTGCACGTTGTTGTTGTTTTCTTCTCTACACGATCACTTGTTACAACTTTGAAAAACAAAATGTATTCTACGTGTTTTTGGCTAGTGTTTTGGGGGACCAGTAGTTTATTGGAAATTTAGTCCGTTCATTTGCATAACCTTTGCTAAAATTTGATATTAGGCGCCAAGTTTTGCCTTTTGCTTATACAATATTATGATATGGATGTTGCATTCTGATTTTATCATTTTGCCTTCTTTACTGGTATAATTGCCATTTTTGCTAGCATATCTTTCTAATCATGTAGTTGGTGGTAGATATCCCTAACAAGTTGATATTTCTCTGGGGAGACATCACTTGATGTGCATACCTTTATCGAGTTCGATTAAATTGTAGTAAAATATTTTTGTAAATAGAAACAAAATGCATTGAATGGGAGGCTGAGTCTAGCGTGGGAGAGCTTGATAGGTCTCCCACCGTGCGCGAGTGAGAAATAAGTTTTAGTTGATGGATACTGAATTTCTGTGGCTCTTAGCATACACTGAAAACACCAAATTCTTTTTTATATTTGATTCTTACTTTCTCGATTCTATCTCTTCTCGATCTTTGTCCTTTCTTTCTCACCCAGCAACCCATATCTGCCATCCTTAATCATGTCGAGATTTTTATGTCCATGAATACACATCTGCCATTAATACAGATGAAAACAAAGATGAAAAATGCTATAACATTACAGAAATACAGAGGTTAATCTGAGCACACACATCCATATTACTTTTGTAATAGGATGTTTTGAAGGAGGAAAAGAAAAACTCCAAAACCAAGTTTTACATAAATCCATGTTTACATTTTGTTACTCACTCCCTAATTTTGTTTACATCGGACAATATGGTGGAAATTTTTTTAGGGAATAGTTCTTCAGCTTAAACAAGGATTAATAGTTTGAAAGGATTCTTAAAACTATTACACAATAACTTTGGGTTGTTAAGGTGTAGACGGATGTACGTTGCACTTGCCACTTTTTTACTAGAATTGTGCTCTTTATCCAACACATTTTGCTCATTCTCAACTGAAATTTCAAAAATACCCCTGCGTGACTCATGCTGCGGGCATTATGGGAATTTCATTTGGGAACGAGCAGTTTTGGTTGGGTAAAGAGCAGAATTCTTTTTACTAACCCGTCCTGAATAATAAGTTTCACTTGCTCACGCTAGAACGCACCTAAATGGGATTAATCTAGTTGGAACAAATTATATGGTATACATCGATATTATTTGGCAAGATGTTTTATGGTTCAATCCCGTGTGAATTTACTTGCGTAAAAGTCCTATTTATATTTTTTGCAGGTTTTACATGGAGTTGTCTATAGTTTTTGAAATGACAAATGTTAGCGTGAGTTAAACACACTACCTCCTTACAAACTAGCAACTTTTGGTGGCACCTCCATTTGCAAAATGTTAATCTTGGTGGGACATAATTCCCACTTTTAGTAGCCTAAACTGTTTTCGTCATTGGTTTCAATAATCATGTTGTATGCTTTTAAATTTTAATTTAAAAAGGATATACGTTGTTAGGGACAAATTTGTATAGAAAAATTTTCGACTAAAATTTACAGTAGGGACGGATTTCTGGGTGTTGCTTAGATTGAGCAATACTATTACATATTATTATCATTTTAAAATGTTAAAAAATTGATCATTTTATATACTTTTTCAAAAAAAAATTATGAGTAACTAAATAGTTCTATTGTATATGTTAAATAATCTAAATAAAGGTATGATATATATTATATGTAAATGAAAAAACTGCTCTTGCAAGATAACATATTTAATTTGATAAAAATATTAAATAATATTCATACTTTTAAGTTTTAATAGTTATTTTACATTTAAATATTCCAATTTTAATAGGATTATTTTTACATTATATAAATTACAAAATTACACTTGTGACAAAATCATACATATTTTTTTTTTAAATTATTATATTTAAATTTTATTTTAAAATGGGTAAATTAGTAAATTAATTTCTTATCATATCCTGCTGTATTCCCACTCTTTTCATATTTAGGATAAGAATTCGAACTAGTGGGACATAGGGGTGGAAATGGGCTAGGCCGGGCCGGGCTTTGTAAGGCCTAAGTCTCACCTACTTCAAAAATTATAGGCCTGAGCCTGACCTATTATCCGTCATAGGCTTATTTTCAAGGTCTGTCCTGACCTTTTTAAAGGCCTGATGAAGCCTGAAAGCCTATTTTACACTAAGGTCTAACAACATCTACAAGACTACCACTAAATAGGCCAAAACTTATGAAGGCCTAAAACACACAAATATGACTTATACTAAATAACAAATATTTACGAAGGGCTAATCACACCAATATACCTGCTACTAAATAGCCAAATCATATGAAAGCTTGAGTTTATAAAAAAATCATCAACATTATCAATAATGAAAGGTATATTATATATAAAAAGCTTAATAGGCCGGCCCGACAGACTTAATAGGCTTTTTTGTAAGCCTTAGCCTGGCCTATTTAAGTAAATATGCTTTATGAAAAGTTTGAGCCCGACCTTTTTATTAAACGAGCTGGGCCGAGCTAGGCTTTAAATAGGCTAGGTCGTAGGCCCCTGTCGAACGGCCTGGCCTGTTCCCACCCCTAGTGGGACATGATAAGATAAGTTTCAGGATTAATTTATCATATCTTGTTGTGTTAGTAAACTCTGAATTAAGACAAGATATGATACATTTATCCTATCATGTCTATTATCATGCGCATCGAAAGGACCATCAAATTATAAAGTTCAAAACTCTTCCAGCACAATTGTAAAATGATAATTATTGTCACTTTAAATAAAGTTTTCCCTTTTCCCCATACTTTTAAAAAAATAATATGATTATTATAAGTGAAATTATTATTTGTTGAATTAAATTTAAGATTATGTGCATGTCAATAAAGATTATTTTCTTTTGTCAAAAAAAATAAAGATTATTTTCAAAATATTTCTGTAATTTTAGAATTATTTTAATTGAGTTGTTAATAAAATTACAACAACAATAACTAAGTCTTATCCCATTAAGAGGTCAGCTGCATGAATCAAAATTATGCCATAATATTCTATCATAAACCATATTTTGGTCTAATATATGAATTGTTAATAAAAAAAACTAATAAGATATAATTAAAATTGAATTGATATTATTGCAAAATTACAAAATAAAGAATATACGAAGTTTCCTCAAAAAGAAGAATATACGAAGTTAAGTTTATTGAAAATTTTATTTTACATAAATAAAACCATAATGTTGCAGGATTATTTTAAATCAAACTTTTATACTATTTAAAATGTGCATCAAACTTTCTTCAGAAAAAAAAATGTGCATCAAACTGTTATATCAGATCCGTAAAAAATTAGATATAAATTAATATCTAGAAAACTAAATACTAATTTTAACACAAATTTAAATTTAAATAATTGGAATATATATTTAAAATAAGTATTTTTTTAGGGGAATATATTTAAAATAAGTATTATATTTATATTTAATGAGACACATATAGTTGTAAAATACACTTCCCGTCCCTATATCTAAGCACCTTTTTATTAGAGGCAAATGGTGCTTACATATTGGGACGGAGGGAGTATTTAGGATTTAGAGGATATGATTTGTGAGGAAGGTAGGGAGGTATTGATGTTTTATGCATCACATAAATAATGTATAATGTAAGGGAATGAATTTTTTTAATCTTTAAATAATTCAGAAATATGATTTCACCCTTTAAAATAATACATGATAGAAATTTATTTTAAAAATATTTGTCATCTAAATTTGTTCAGCTATAAATTTAAGCATAGCTTAGATTTTAATAAATATATTGTAATATAATTTAAACAATAAATTAACCTCATCAAAATGATTGGCAATCATTATTTATTTTATTATAAAATATTGCAACAAATGTAGAGAATTTTTTTTAGATCTTTTAGCATAAATTATTTATTTTATTAGATTCTGATATACGTACAATCTTTTTATTTTTATGTATTTAAATTTTAGCATAAATTATTTATTTTATTAAATTCTGAAATACATATAATTTTTTATTTTTATGAATTTAATCTCTAACCTTTCATTATATAATCTTAAACGTAATTCAAAAATTATTTTAGATTAAAATATAGATGAGCTCGTGTGGGTAGACAAGATGCACTATTGTATATGGTAGAGAAGGTGCACTACTTTCTTTTCTTACCTAAGATCCAACTGTATATATGTTTCCAAGAAAACCTTTCTAAATTCTAAATAAACTCGTCAGCGTTCCCCCAAGAAAGATTGTTCGTGGAAGAGTACATAGTGGGGGTCATTTTCCCCCTTTATTTATGTTTTTGGTCCAATAAAAAATAAGAAAAAAATATCATCCGCACATGCTTATAACTTTTTAACATTGCTAAAGGATAAAATTTAGGTACAATTTCTTAATTAAACATTTTTGTATGTTTTTTGTTGGAAAGTCTGGACGAGCTATTGTTGAGGACATAATGTGCTAAGCATCTAAGATCTTTTAAGATTTTGAAAATATGAGTTAATGCTCTTATATATTTAACATTAAACAAATTCATAGTCGACGTCAAATTAATCACTCACACTTGAACCCAACAATCTTTCTCTCAAGGAGTCTTCTACATCATATACTTGATTTAAACATCAAGACCACACTTATTGGGGTTTAGGGGAAATGTCGAGAGCAACACCAAATTAAAAGTATAGGACCCTCAAGAGGCACTTACACGGTACATCACGTCTTTACTTATCTATGACTTTAAATTCACAATTTTCTCAAAGTTTATTAAAATAAATAACAAAACAAAAATCAAGTTAAGAACCATGTGAGAAAACATATAATAATATGCACATAAATAGAAATGATATTTATACAACCATTTCTTTTACAACTTTTGTGACAACTTTATCTTTCATACTCATGAGTCACATTATGTTTTTACTTTTTTTTCTATTGTTTTGGTTTTTTTTACCAATACCTTATTTTCTTTGTAAATTTAGATTGTCCCAAAAGTTGTCATTAAAATGATTGTTCAAATAACACAACTCTAAATTTATTATGGAAACATAACTCCGATGGTAGTTAAAACACGCAATATCATTCTTCTCTTCACTTAGTGTGTGTGAGTTTCGATCTAAACTTTTGGAAAAGAAAAGACACTTGTACTAGTTAATAAATTGTTCTAGAAAAGACAATACAGGATAAAGTATGGCCGTTCAGCTTTAACTAACTAATTATAAGACTATTTCACCATGATAAGTGCACTAATGTTCCCCCACTTGACCCTTCCTAGCTCTCAAGGGAAACATTTTAACAATGCAAATGAAATTAAGTTAAGTGGAGATCTAGGTAGATCCCATTTTAATCTAATCGTGCATGGCAAATTCCTTTTATTTAGTTCAATGTCTCGCTCTGAGTTTCACGTTGAATCCAATGCCACTAACAACCAGCACAAGCACACACCAATTAAGACTTGTGATTTTTCATTTTAATAATGTTTTGAATATGACTTAGTTAGGTAAGAGTCTGAGGGATGTCTAATGATATAAGAATATTGTCTTACATATTGCACATATATACTATGTTGAAGCTGAATGAATGACGTCAACATCAATAAGGTGCGGAAATAAAATTTGTAAATTACAGCTTTAAACTTGCAAAGGTAAAAGTCTTTTTTGGTAAAAGTAGCTAAATGATTAACTTATGTAGCTATATAGTTAAGTCATCAAAATTAATAATAAGAAACAATGATTAATTATAAGAAACAATTGATTTTTTACGTTTATTGACTAACTAATGTATCTCGTTATAAATATAAACTAGCTACATCACTTACACAATAAACCTAAAACGTCAATTCTTTCTTATAATAATGACTGGAAAGAGTATATACAAGTTTAAAACATATAATTAGCACAATTCTTAATACTATATCCCTGTTTACTTCTGGCAACAAGTAATTAAAGTATCACTAACACATGTTGGAGAAAGAAAATATTTACCTATTATGGACACTAATCATTCGTCGATTTCAAAAGCTTTTTCTTCATTTGGCAATTCAACTGTATACGTTCAAAATACTTTTGCAAAAAAAGAAAAACAATACATGCAAAAGAAAATTAAATGAACCGTAAGGTCGTGTATAATATTTTTTTTTTTTTTTTTAAGTAAAGGCCTTTTAAATGAATTTTAGTAATGCATGGAAGAGAGATGCTAATGTGTAAACAAATTCGTGTAAATCCCACCAATGGGTTACGTGTGGCATAGAGAGCTCGGAGACTCAGGTTTCTGTCTTTTTCTTATTTCCATTTTACCCAAAGTTATCGTTATATCTCCTACTAGTAAATGACCTCAACGATGGAGTCTAACATTCCTATCTTTATTCAACGTTCTAGAAATGCGGCGAGTCTAAATTTGCTCCATTTATCGATCTATCTATTTACAGCTTATTTATGAGATAGATAAACACATCGATATATTAGAGAAAATTATATTTTAATAAGTGGATTCCATTGATGAGTCTCGTATATCACTTGTGTCAATATTTTTTATAAATGGACGGTAAATTGAGAGTAAATAATAGAGCAAATTTGGATTCACATCAAAGCAACTTAGTTTTCCGAATATAGATAAAAAAAGACCATCTCTCTAGTGGCATCTTGTGACGGGGAGATGTACATCTTCTTTTGTTTTTCAGTTCAGTTCACGTCTTCTTTTTCTTCTTTAATTCTATTTAATTTAATTTAAGTCGGTTCTTGTTTTAAAGGGAGAACAAATGGATAAAAATTTCGTAAAAAAGAGTAAATTACACTCTTAATTTTTAATGGAATTTGAATTTTATTTCACTCCTTTTTTATGTTAAAATATATACCCTCATCTAGTTGAAAAACTATAAATTTAGATAAATAAATTATTAGTCTCTATCATTTTAGTCATAACTTATCACACTCACTTCAATTTAGTCGCTAAACTATTTATGTAAAATATATATATATAAACAGTCCTTAAAATATATAAATTCTTCCGATTTAGTCAATGTTATTAAGATGTTAGGGATTAAATTGCTATACATTTTTATTAACTTATTAATGAAGGCGAGACTATCTATTTCACTACTAGAAAAAGAAAAATTTGAGAGGAAAATTAGTGACGGAAAAATTGAAATTCCTCACAAATTTCTTGGTCGCAAAATTTAGTGACGGAATTTGAGAGGGATTTCACGTTTTCCCTCACTAAATTTCCCTCACTAAATTTTTAGTATAATATTTTGAATGAAAAAACTACTTAATTTTGATGTACATTATGTATTTTCATTCTCCATTTAGATATTTCATAGTTAATATTCATATTTCATGGTTAGTATTTTATAATTTTTACATTAACAAAGTGGACGTGCTCGTACTTTGAAAATAATTCTCTTAAATGGGATTTTAACATAAAAGGATAAATTTTGATCTTCCACTATTCAAATTCATCCAATCTACAGTTTTCATGTATTGCTCTCTTCTTTTAAGTGGCAAAAAATCATTTTATTTTTTGGTCAAGGGTAAAAGACCATAATTTACTCTCATTTTTTTATAAGGTTTCACTCTATCAAATGAAAATCACACTTAAGTGGATCAATTTTTCCGTGCTTTGATAGATTAAAGACAAAAAAAATTAGGATTAGTTGACCGAAAAGAATACATTTATTTTTTTTTTTGAAAGAAGAAAAGAATACATTTATTGTGTAGTATATATATGGTCCTACGCATACATCACTTCCATTATCTATTTTTTAATCAACAAAATATTATTCAGATACTTTAGAGGAGGGTACCCAGTGAAGTACTCAGACCTAATTAATACATCACATCACATCCATTATCACCTAAATAAATAAAAAAAAATCCCAAATTGAAATTAATTACCACTTATCAAGTTATCACATGCTCTATTCCTCTTATATAATCCCATTATATAAACCAAAGAGCATGCAAGAGTACTCATCAGCTAGCACAAACCCAAACAAAATTAAAACCAAAATGGAGAGATCACCACTAAACCTTATGGTGAGTTTCTTCAACATTCCACCATTGTGGAGAGAGTGTCTCTCTTCAGCATTTAGAACCGCCTTAGCTTGCACCATAGTAGCTGGTGCAACACTTTATGGACCTATTTCAATTACAAGCCTAATAACATTCCCTGCATTTTCATACGTGGTTGTGATTCTCATTATCATAAATGATGCTACTTTAGGTGACTCTCTACGTGGTTGTTGGCTAGGGCTTTATGCTACAATTCAAAGTTTAGGTCCAGCTATGTTGAGTTTATGGGCTATAGGTCCAAATCATTTCTCTAAAGGAACAGCTTCTATTGCTGTGGCATTGGCTGCATTTGTTGTGGTTTTACCTTCTCAATCAACACATTTGATAGCTAAGAGAATTTCATTGGGTCAGATTGTGTTGGTTTATGTGTTGGCTTATTCTAATGGTGCTCATATTGATCCTATTATGCATCCTATTCATTTGGCTGCTAGTACTGCTTTAGGTGTACTTTCTTGTGTGGTTGCATTGCTTCTTCCTTACCCTCGTTTTGCTTGCTACCAGGTAATTTTATCATTTTCTTTCATGCTATGTTTAGAGACATTAATTACACTTTTTTTCATGCTATCTTTCATGCTCTTATGTCCATGCTATGAAATAGTTTATATTATATTAATGTTTGTATTATTCCTCTAAACACATACACACACACACACACTAGTATACTAGTAATATATTAGAATAGTCGAGACACCTTTGTTACTCATGTCTTTTTGTTGTTGTTGTTGTGACTTGTGCGTTCCATTCCATCGTAATGATTTTGGCTGTTTTAAGTGGCAAAAAAAAGCAGACCATATTTGTTGTGTTGTAGTGTATGTTATCATGTTCAAGTTTTGTATTTATCTCTCTCTCTCTCGGTAATTATTATTGCAACTAATTAATATGACACATTATTTTTAAATGTTTATTAAAAAATTATGGACATTAATTTGTTTATGACAAATAGATATATGAAATATGTCCTCGTGAGCTTAGCTCAGTTAGTATAGACAATGTATAATATATGCAAGATGTGGGGTTCAAACCCCGACCGCCAACAAAAAAAGATACATAAAATCTGAATACAGCAAAATCTTATGAGAAGAGATCAAATTACAATACATTTTAAAAATTAATCTAATTATCAAATTAATTGTTCTTATTGACTCTATCACCTCTACAAATTTTCATTAAATTTTAAACTATTTGATTCCTCTTCAAATAATTAAATATATAAATGTAAAATAATATATTTTTTTAAATATACTAGGTTCCTTCAAAATAAAAATAAAATGTATACTAGGTCATAAATATCAATTTGTCTTATTGCATAGCTACAAATTTGGACTCTAGTTGAACTTTGGTGGCTTCGTCATTGAGATGATATAGTTATAAGAAAAAAATCTAGTATTTCTTCTCGTATGAATAAGGATATTTGTAAATGTTTATTCAGACTTATCATTCGACATAAATATTTGTGTAAGTGTTTAGAAGAGCTTATC
>Ga0228710_1005971_pt1 | contig 18718 bp, 17 predicted proteins | sample MedpolnodulmetaG_FD_177995 | JGI IMG/M metagenome (GOLD analysis project Ga0228710, IMG submission 177995) | Root nodule microbial communities from Medicago polymorpha collected in Santa Monica, California, United States - pink nodules | ecosystem: Host-associated > Plants > Roots > Nodule...
AGAATTTCATATATATATATATATATATATATATATATATATGGAGCATATCCGGTGAGAACCAATATCTTATATGAGAAACAAGAACTTTTTATATCAGTCATCAGATTTAATTAACGCGTAAGATATAAATTGAGCTATAATTTTAGGCACAACTTACTCTTTGGATTCTTGGTTTCTAACAACTACCACCGCACCATGCTTCTTCATTCCTATTTTTTTTTTAAAGATCACCATGCCTGTTTCTCCATCTTAAATTGAGTTTATTTTTTCTTCATCCAACCGAAGTGTACATATGCATCAACTGGGAAAATGTTTTCAAACGTATACATGACTTCTACAATATAATTAACCACTTTATTCTTTCCAAAAAAAAAATTAACCACTTTATTTTCAAAAATTGAATATACGATTGAATACCTATTCTTAGTATCAAGAATCTGCAATTACTACCACATGACAATTTTTCTTAGTATAAAGAATCTCCAATTCATAGTATGGATGATATAATTAGTGGGAATATTGTTTGTAACTGAAAATTATTTTGAGAAGAAACCAAAGAAAGCGTAAAAGCTAATCTGGAATTATTTGGAGAAGAGAAATTGATGGCTACTTACGAGGGAATTGACTAAATTGTGCCTAAATTGTAACTGAATTTATTACCTGTGATTTTGTATATCAATTACAAAGAAGGTTTTAAGGAAATAATTAAATCTTACGCGTTAATTAAATCTGATGACTGATATAGAAAGTTTTCGTTTCTCATATAAGATATTGGTTCTCACCGGATATGCTCCCTATATATATATATCACACGCGCGACGACGACGCAGCCGCCCGTCCGTTTGGGCTTGGGTCAAAGAAATATATTTTTTGCAACTTGAATTTAATCATTAATCCGAAAAGCATTTTTCTGCAATAAATAAATTTGTTACGATCTGATCCAACAGAGTATTCGAGAGGTTCCGGATATATCCACACGCGTGAAAACTAATGTCGTTTGCTTACAAATTAAGCTAATTTAATCATTAATCTGAAAACTATTTTTCTACAACAAATAAATATGTTACATTCCAATCCAACAGAGTATCTGAAGGTTCTGGATATATTCACACACGTGAAAACAAACGCAATTTGCTTAAAAATTATGCTAACTTAATCCTTAAGTCACTCCGGTTTTGTTACGAACTCTCACTATAAAAGGAGAGCTCGCTTCGCTTATTCTTTACACCGAAAAAGACAGTTGATGTTTTCTGTGCTTTTCCTCTCTTTCGACTTTGTTAGCCTGTAATTTCAACAAGCTCATTTAATATGGTCAAATATTTGGATATTTATTTAATATAATGTCTTTTTATTTTATTTATCTTTTGTTCGCCATTAAGCTTTATTAGAAAATTCCTTGGTTTATTTCTGTAGTAGGTACAACCCTAGATTAGGTACTTGACAGAGCCTAATATTGTTATTACTCTCTGGATGCTTATATCTTTATATTTATATCCTTATACTAATAACTATCTATTTAGGAAGTACTTAGGAGGTGACATTACTAAGATTGTGTAGTAACTCTGCTGAACCTAGGATATAATTGATTAGTAATTAAGGAAACTAGTGCTTGCTTGAAGGAAATATGTTGTAGCCTAATAGAACCATTTTCTTAAAACCCTTAGTAAGGTAGACGTGATAGGGCTTCCCGTTTGTAGAACTACTAAGTGCAGAAAGAGGGTGTGCTATGAGTGTCATAAGATTCATAGATGAGCCGACCTAATGGAACCTTGACCTTCATTGCTTTGGGAAAAACTGGAACATCAATTTAAGTATATGCTTAAATTACCTTTGAATTAACAAGACCTCACACGTAAGGATCACCGTGCAATCAGTAGGTGCAGTTAGCCATCAGAGGGATATACCTATAATCAACTGGGAGAGTAAGCCCACATGTAAGGATCACTGTGCGATAAGAAGGTGCAACTTGATGACTGACTAGGTTATAAACGTCCCAACGGCCTCATCTCTTGTATAGTCTACCTAAGATAAATAATCGTGACATTACTGTTATTTAATATCCAACAATATAAACAGAGGGGATTCGAAAAATCCTAACCACTGCTTACTTATTTGCAACCAAAAATAGGTAAACTTGCTCTCTTGCAAACAGATAAAAATTGCAACTCTTTAACCCTTAACTTTTATATCGTCAAACTTACAAAAATAAATAACGCGAATTGTTTGGACGAAACGACAATCCATGTGGATACCATACTCTACTTATCACTTTATTACTTGGTAAACGATTTGGTACACTTGTCATATCCGACCATCATATACCACTGGATTAATTATTCACAACTAGTTTGCAGTGATTTATCTTTCTCCTGAAGAATTTTCTTCTCTTCTGACCTGGTGAATACTTAGTGGACTATGTCATGCAGTTGATATTCATGAATATGTTCTTATCGTATTCATGCATATGATATTTATTAAATAATTGGTTTAGACTAGATGTATCATGCTCAGATCTATCAAAATAATGCAGAACTGAAAAATAAAAAGGAGAGACTAAAGTTACCAGATCATTATTCAGTCTATTTTCTTTCTATGGAATTTACAATATCTTCCCTTTTTAGATTCTGAAGTAGGTACGTACGCCACTTTTTCTTTATAAAATCTGAGTAGCCATTGTTCAGATTTCTGATCTTCTTCTTTTAGGTAGAAGACATTTTCACTCATGTGTACCCACATTCTCCTTAACCCTTTCTTATCAGTTTTGGAGAAGTTGGATTTCTTTTGCATCTTAGATTCTGAGCATGACCTGGAGCTTCCTTCCACAACTAATCCTACTTGACTTTGGATATGAGGTTTCAGGGTCCGTGGTTCTAGTTCCATTGCATCCTTACTGTTGTTGGTTTCAAATATTGACTCACTCAGGTTCTGTGACTTAAAAGCTTCATTTTATGGGATGTTCAAGAATTTTACTTTGTCTTCAAGTTGATTTAACCGATTCCTCAATGTTAGATTTTCTTCCATTACAAGACCATTCAGGTTTTGAAGAACATAATTTCTCACCCTTAACTATTCAAATTGCCTTTCCATTGCAATTTTGTGAGCTTCCAATGAATCAACTCTCTCATTTAAGCTTAGATACTCTTGTGATTTGTTAAAACAGTTCAATGAGAGTTCATTACCAACATCAATTAATTCCTCTTTTGTAAAGAAGAGAAATTCATTGTACTTTTTGTCAGAGTCATATTTCGAGTCATAGGGTAATGAGGCCATTAAACCTAGGTTTGCTTCTACTTCTTCCATGTCAGCTTCTCTTTTATTGAGATCCTCCCGGGTTCTTATAAAACTTTCCTTGAACTTCCTTTTGTTGTTGTTCTTTCCTGAGTTTCCTTTCTGGTCCTTGACTTCTGAGCTGTTTGAACTCCTGCTTCAGCTTGAGAGGTTTATTCTTCTGATTTGGTGTTGAAATAATGAATCTACTTGGCCATTTCTGCTTTTTCTGAATCACTATCACAATCTTATTTAGAGAATTCTTCCATTGGCTCAATGGTCTGAAGATGTTTAGAATATTTGTCCTTTGCTTTCCTATCTTGTTGATTTTCTTTATAGACTGAACACAAGGATTCAAAGATAGTCTTCGTAGTAGATTTGTCAATGATCTTTATGTATTCAGAAGGAGGCAAAGCTTCTATAAAGATTCAACACACCTATGATGCTTTTTGTAGAGCTGCTTTTGATCCTCTGTCAAATCCTTTTTGTTGTGAGCCAGACATTCTATGTTGACTTCAATGTTAATACCATTTTCAACAATATTCCATAGCTCAACATCAATACTCATAACATGGTTGAACACTTTGTCCTTCCATAAATAAATCCGAGTAGCATTACCATTGAATATTGGACCTTTCTTAGGATAATTGTTCTTCTTAGCATCAAGAGTATTGTGGCTATAGCAAACTGAAGCTTGCTTAGTCTTCAATTTTGTTTTGATGATGTTTTTATGTTGATAGGCATTCTTGAATGTTGTTTTTCTTTTGGTAGTTTAGCTTAGACTTTTTGAACGTACCTAACAAAATTGTGTTTCCTCCTTGTTCTGCCTTGCTTGTGTCCTAAGTAACTTCATTTCTGCTGTCAAAACTGGTTTTCTGCACCGTTGAATCAATTCATTTTTGCTTGAATCGTATCACCCAAATTCTCTAACTTGGGGTGAATATTTTCATGATATTTTGAATCATATCACATTTGAATCGATTAAAAAAATCTTGAATCATATCATAAAATCTTTCTGACTTACTTTGAATCGATTCAAAATAGTTTGAATTGTTTCAATCTTCATCCTGAGATTTATGAATTGATTCAAATCTTGTGTGATACATATCAATCTTCATGGTATCTAAATTATCTATAGGCTTGTCTTTCAGATGTTTGAATTGATTCACCATGTTGTTTTCAGACGAAATTTTGCCCTTGCCACCCTTTTTTTATATATAGCCACTTCCTCATAACACCCAATTCACTGAAACAGTTGCATCTATTCTCTCTAGGTCTCCAAAATTGATTGTTAATACATTCTTCAAGATTAAACACTTTTTCTTAGAATCACTTTGTTCTTTGAGTCATAGATTGCTAGAGTGCAACAAGGATTGTAAGTTTGTTCATTCAAGGAAATTGATTGGGTAAATTAAGTTCTAAAGAGAAGTGAATAATCTCATTTCACCTCCAAAGTTCTTGGGGGTTCTTTCTAAATTTCTTGTGTTCAAGGGGATCTAATTGATGAATGGAGCAACGAAGATTTTGAGTGAAGAATTTCAAGGGTTTCACGGGTGATTAAAGATTCAAAGACATCAATAATCACCAATTTCAAAGGGTATTTGAAGATTGGGGGAATGATTGCATAGGAATTGAAGAACTAGGGTTGTTTGAAAGAATTCTTGTAATCACATTGTAATCAAACATACAATATTCTATTGGAAGTCCTTCGTGGAGAGATTTTCCATCAAGAAAAGTGGAGGTAGCTCGAAGCGAGGACGAAAGAGCGAACCACTATAAATCTTGGTGTCTTCTCTCTTCTCTATCCTCTTTAATTTTGATTATTTTTGTATTTGAAGCTTGATAAATTGGTAGTGAAGAAATTAGGTGTGATCTAGGTTTAAACCTTTAAACTTGATTTTGATTTGTTTCACACTACTATAATCACACAAGGGATTCCACCATAATCCCAAAAAATTACAAATTGCTCAAGGACACTTTCAAGAGACTTATCAATGCTCTAGTATAGATGCAAGAGACTATTATGCTCTAGGACTTTACCTAAAGACTTATTCTCATTGACAACCCCAAGAGACTTCCCTTTGCTTAAGCACAACTTTTAAGTCTTTCCCTTGCTCAATCACAATTGAATGAGAATTGAAGATGATCAAGGTTTCACAAGAGACTTATATGCTCAAGCACGCAGGCAAGAAACTTTCTAAAGTGTTTTCCTCAACTAAAAACAAGTTAATTTGACCCCTCAAAACCTGTAGACGTCAGCAATTCTTGAATATCGGAGAATCGAAAAAATCATACCACCAAACACATCAGTTTCAAACAAGCGCATAAGAACTCAGATCGAGGGATGAGTCCAATATGTCAGTGTCAGTCACCAGACCCTTTCATGTTAAACCAACCATAACCTTTCGGGTGTTTGAATCACACACCAGACCCTTTCTGGTTTACGAAACAGTCCAATGCTAAAAGGCCAAATCTGAATCCACTAGTCTATGAACAACAACAACAACATAACAACAACATAAAAATAAAACAACACAACACAAAATAAAAATAACAGACAAAGCAGCCCCCAAGAGCAAGCACCCTTACGACAACGGAAGCACTCTCTTTCACCACCAGTGCGGATAGAAAACATATCGAAGCCAAAAAATGGATCTGGCTCCAAACGGATGAAGCTTGTTTTGTCAAATTATAATTATTATGATGTTCTTTGTTGCTTGTTTATTTCCTAGCATATTGTTCATCTCTTTGTAGACTAGAATTAAATTGTGTTAAAGCACCCTAGTCATATGTGGAATAATGTATCTTTTCCCTTGTGTCAAAACTTCACATGTTTTCAAAAACTCTTGTTCAATATAAGTGAATCGATTCACACTTATTTGAATAGTATCACACAAGCTCTTTGATTTCGTGAGAATCGATTCACTACATCTTGAATCGATTCACTCTTGAATCGTGTCATTTTAATTTCAATCGTGTCATAAAACTTTCTGACTTGCACTGAATCGATTCAATCTAAACCTGAATCGTATCAATATTCATCCTGGAAAAACTTGAATCGATTCAATATGTGTGTGAATCACATCAATCTTCTTTGTTCCCTTGTCTTGTATTTCGATGTCTGAATCGACTAAAATAGTTATTTTTTCATAAAAATTAGCACATTCACCCATTTACTATATATAATCACTCTCTTTTAACTTTCAAACTATTGAATCATTTTCATCTATTCTCTTTAGGTCTCAAAAACTCTTTGTCCATAAATTCTTCAAGATTAAACACTTTTTCTTAGAATCACTTTGAACATTGAGTCACATTGATTTGCTAAGGTGCTAGTAGGGATTGTAAGTTGATTCTTTCAAGGAGATTGGTTGGGCTTAATCAAGGCTCCAAAGTGAAGTGAATAATCTCATTCCAACTCCAAAGGTTTTGGGGGTCTTTCTAACCGTTCTTGAAGTAGAAGGGGATTCGTTTACCGGACGTAGCATCGAAGACTTAAGTGAAGAGTTCAAAGGGGTGCACGGGTAATCAAGGATTTGAAGATTCAAGGAGCACCAAATTCAAAGGTTATTTGAAGTTTGGGGGAGTGTTTGCTTGCATAAGGGTTGAAGAATTAGGTTTAATTTCAAGGAACTCTTGTAAACACATTGTATTCAACATTGTTACTATTAGTGGATGACCTTGGTGAAGGCGTACTTCATCAAGTAGAGTAGACGTAGCTCTAGCGAGGACGAGAAAGAGCGAACTACTATAAAAATATCGGTGTTATCTCTCTTTCCTATCATCTTTACTTTTCATTATTGCATATGTTAATTGAATAATTGTTAGGATAGAAGCTTGTATTGATCTAAGTTACTTTTCATCAAAAGTTGACCTAATTCCTTGAATTAGGTTCTTATAATTTGCTTAAGATCAAATAGAAATGTTGTATTGGAAATATGTGAAAAGTGATGAATTTAAATTTTCAAAAGTCAAAATATTGTTGAATTCAATGCAAAGATGCTACTTTTGGTTTCCTTAACCATTGCCCTGAGGGCACTGGTTAGCAAGATCCTTAAAACAAAAGGCAAACTTTTTTCTAGAATTAACTCTAAATATGAATACCTTATTCAATACCTTGAGTCAAAACTACAATTTATTTCAAATCAATTAAATTAATCTAAATAAATAATTTTTTTTCTCTCACAAATTACTAATCAATTATATAAAACCTTAACTCTGTTTGAATTTACTTTGTTTAACAAATTTAGTCAACACTTTCTCCAATCATGCAATAATACATACTTAATTTTTTTTAAACCCGAGTATTTTCCGTGCGCAATTGTGGAGACTAATCCTACGAGCCTTGTGAGATATAAATGAAAGGCATACTCTTCCTTGGAGTTTTATTGTTGTTGCATCCCTAAGTCTAAAAATTCAAACCTAAAATTTTGGTTAAGTTAGAATAGACCTGTGTGATCTCATTTAAGTACTCTTGGTTGTTATACTGTAAAAATGTACATAAATAATTTTTATATATTAATATTTAATACTCTCTTTGACTTTTTTGGGTCAATCTTTGACTTTATTGTACATATAATAAAATATAAAATATATTAATAAATTTAAACTTTTTTAATATTTTTATTTCCTAGAATTCCCCTATAAATGGGTACTTCTCTTTTATCAATTATTGTAGCCTTCATAAACCAAAAGTTATTCACTTCCTAGAAAAGATTAATTGAAGGTGTGATGTCTCTATTGACTCAAAAACTGCTCATCTTATGTGTGTTGGCATTGCTATTGATGCACAATGTTATTGGATTTGGAACGCACCATGTCAATCTTATTAACAATTTGGACAATAATCTGGATTTAACTATTCATTGCAAATCTAAAGATGATGATCTTGGAGTTCATCTTCTTCATCACGGTGATACTTATGGTTTTAAATTTCGAGATAAAATTGTTGGCAACACACAATTCTACTGTTCCTTTCAGTGGACCGGTGAGTTTCACTATTTTGATGTATACATAGCAAGTGAAGATTCTAAAATATGTGATACTTGCAATTGGTCTATAACAAATCCTGGACCATGTCGGGATACATCTCCAGAGGGCCATGTTTGTTTTCATTGGAATAAGAAATTATTAATGTAATAATTTCATTGGAATAAGTATCTTTTAGCGTAATAAATTTGTAATCTTGATAAATGCTGTACTTGGAGTTATTAAGAACCTATTGTCGTATATGTGTCGATGCTTCTTAATACAATGTCTCATCCAGAGGTTTGTGTTTTCTAATACTCTCTCCGTCTCACAATATTAGTCGTTTATGATTTGTGCACGATTATTAAGAGAATGATTAATTGTGTTGATTTCAATGGTAAAATTAATAGCATTTACTAAAACACCATTACTAATTGTAGTTTGTGGAGTATGTAAGTTGGATGAAAATCAATAAATAAGGGTATAATAGTGGAAAAAAATAATAATAAATGATGCATTGATATTGTAAAGTGACAATTATTTTGAGAAAAAAAAAATGCTAAGGAGACAATAATTGTAAGACGGAGGGAGTAATTTTTAAGTCTGTGTATCCGTTTATAAGAAGTTGTTGGAACACTAATGAATTCTAGTGGAAAGTTGGACAGAATAAACACAATGTAAGAGTTAGCGTAGGTATGACTTAAAATGTTTCACATTGGAGAGACATACTACACTTACATAAGTGTTTACTCCTATCGTCTCTAAATTATAGTCGTTTAAGGTTTGTGCACGATTATTAAGAAAATGATTAGTTGTGTTTATTTCAATTGTAAAATTAATTTCATTTTCTAAAATACCCTTATTAATTGTAGTTAGTATAATAATTAAGTTGGATGAAATTCAATAAATAAACTATTCAATAAATGCTGCATTGGTATTGTAAAGTGACAATTATTTTGAGAAAAAAAAAATGCTAAATAGACTATTATTTTGAGACGGAGGGAGTATATAAGTGAGAGCTGACCTCTAAGGCTGTGCCTTTGGGGTGTCCACTTTTGCGAACGGGTGAACGCTTAGAATATATATATCACACGCGCGACAACGACGCCGCCGCCCGTTCAGCTGGGCTTGGGTCAAAAGAAATATATTTTTTGCCACTTGAATTTAATCATTAATCCGAAAAGTGTTTTTCTGCAACAAATAAATTTGTTACAATCCGATCTAATAGAGTATTCGGAAGGTTCCAGGTATATCCACACGCGTGAAAACAAACGCCGTTTGCTTACAAATTAAGCTAATTTAATCATTAATCCGAAAGCTGTTTTTCTGCAACAAATAAATTTGTTACAATCCAATCCAACAAGGGGTGGCAAAAATACTCAAGCCCACGGGTACCCGTGGATACAATCTATCACGGACACTGGACGGGTAACTAAACGGGTATCCACGGGTATTATAAAAGGGTTTTTGACTACCCATTATTATATGGATACATACAAGATTTGATTGCACCCATACCCGATAATAAATTAAGTAAATTACTGAAATATCCTAATATATCTTATCTTATTCCTTAAAGTTGTTACCTTATTGAAGAAAATTTTACCGCCCACCTAAGATTCATTATTAATAACCTATTTTTATTTTTAATTTTTTTAATTCATCTTATTAAGTTCACTGGTTCTACTTCATTCACATCATAAAACATAGGGTTAAATAAGTTTTTCGTCCTTATAAATATAGCGAATTTTGATTTTAGTCCCTAAAAAATTAAATTGAATGTTTTCATCCTCACAAATTTTATTTTGTTTTTCGTCCTTAATGGCCATTTTATGTTCATATAAATGGCAAAATTATAACTCTTTTATGTTCAAATTGTATCCATGTTATGTCCGTTTATTATATTCGACATTTATATATTCATATTATGTTCAAAAAATGTCAAAAATACTTCAAAATTATATCTATTAAGGACGAAAAACAAAATAAAAATTTTTGTGAGGGTGAAAACATTCAGTTTAATTTTATAGGGACTAAAATCAAAATTCGTTATATTTATAGGGACGAGAAACTTATTTAACCCTAAAACATATCATGTGGATTATGTAAGAATCATGAATTTTCTATGGATTATGTATGATTTATGAAATTTTGAATGAATTATGTATGAATGTTTAAAAGTTGAAGTCTTTTGATAACTAAAAATAAATTATTATTTGTACCAAAAAATAAATAAATTCAAAAATCCACGAGTAAAAAGAAATATATTTTTTGCCACTTGAATTTAATCATTAATCCAGATATATCCACACGCGTGAAAACAAACGCGGTTAGCTTAAAAATTAAGCTAACTTAATCCTTAAGTCACTCCGGTTTTGGTACGAACTCTCTCTATAAATGGAGAGCTTGCTTCACTTATTGTTTACACTGCAAAACCCAGTTGATGATTTATGTGTTTTTCCTCTCTTCTCCCTCTTCCGACTTGTGTTGACGAGTCCTTCTTCCTTTCTTCTACTCCATCTGTCCATTCGGTTTCGAGTGGTCTTCGTACCATATTGAGTGGTTTAATTAAACGATTAAACCATATTTGAGGGTGTTATTTCAAACGATTACTTACGGTGCAATACATAATCAAACATGTGAATTGGGCTGTTTTATTCTGGAGACGGCACAATTGTTAGTCTACCTTACACAATATCAGATAGTACCGTGAAACATCTTCAAGAAAGCAATCTGGTCGTGACTCAACTCGGTAATATCTTCGGTGGTGACTACACTTTCTTAAAAAAGGTACTTTTTCTAATTCTGAAAACAACTGAAGTCATAGTAACCAAATACACACATAGTTCTTTCTATTAATGTTTACTTTGTTCTTATCTAAAGGTTTGTGTTTTATAATAATTTCCAAGTCTGTAAATCCGTTTATAAGAAGTCATAATAACCAAATACCTACATAATTCGTTCTATCAATGTTTATCTTGTTCTTATCTCACCACAGAAGGGTGTTTTTGTGTCAATTTATGATCTTAAATGATCCCACCAAAATTATTGCCTTAAATAAGGACAAGGTACAAGAATTACATGAACTCAGTTTCATCATTAATCAAATGGAGATAATATCTACCATTCTATAGTCTTCGACTACTACTAAGCACGCATACGATCTTGTTTTCTACTATCTAAAAACAAAAGATGCGGAGTGAGATCTACTTATCTCGGTGGATTTTTCTACTAACCTTATTCCTTTATTACCTAATCAACAGGTTTTGATTTTTAGGATAGATTTATTGATCCTTCTCTCTCTAACCTATCCTTCTCTGCCATCTCTCTAGGAAAAAACCTTCGCCGCCCTCAAAACCCTCAAAAATCCAAACTTTTCTCTTTCAAGATGTAGCTTCCGCCGGCGGGGGCGCGACGTGAACGTTGGTTCTCCGCACCACCTCTCTCCATATTGCCGTTGAGTTACGCATGGGGCTTTGGAGTTGTGGGATTAGAGTGGTTCACCGTCGATTTGGTTCAAATATCGTCGTTGCTTGCTCTTCAACCTGGGTTTGTCGGTCTTCTTTAGCTCGCCAGAGTTTGGGGTCTGTCTGGGTTTGCACCACTTTTGTTTTGGTGGTCGAACTCTTTCCTTTTGTGGCTCAAATCCACCGTTATTTTGGCTGATTCCTTGGTCTGTCGCTCTTTCGTCGTTGTTTGGTTACCATGTTGAAGTTGTAACTTTCCTCAGAGGTTCTCAGCTTTGGTTTGTTCTTGGTCCGGTTGGCTTTGAGGCAGTTTTGTTGTTGTATTATTATTTTTCTTATTGTTTGTGTTTTTGTTTTTTATGTTCTTGTTCAGGGCTTGGGTGGTTGCAGATGTGACCTTTTGATGGTTTGGTTCGTAAACTTGAAAGGGTATGGCTTTAGTAACCCGAAAGGGTCTGTGGTGACTTACGTGTTGACTCATCCCTCGATCTGGGTCAACGCGTTGAAACTGGTTTAGTGGGTTTTCCTGTGCTTGATTCTCTGATGTTCTAGGTCTGTTGAGATCTGCAGGTCTCAATGTGTCAGGTCTACCTATAATTGGTACTTTCTTTGGATGTTATACTGGAAACAACTCTTATGCCTGCTGCGCTACTCAGGAGGTTGCTGGCACGTGGATCTTTTTACTGTGTTGGTGGTAGATCCATTTGCCAACTTCAAACCCATTTTGGTCTCTACAAATGTTCATTCTTCATATTTTTTTGTAACTTGGTTTCGCGCCCGTACGCGGGTTCGCTGAGTTGCGCTTGTGAGGAGTGTTTGTTTGATAAGGATTGATTAAGGTAAGTTCACTTTGTTTGGTTTTACCACGTATCTGGGTAAGGTCTAATGCCCCCAGCCTCTGTAACTTTTTTTATATTTATATATTTCTTCCTTTTGCCTAAAAAAAAATTATTACCTAATCAACAAGCTCAATTTAATCATATTTCAAGAAAACAACATTCTCAGTTTTATAAATAATTTTTTTAAAACACTATTCATCCCATATAGCGCGTATTACCTTGCCATACCGACCAACACAAATAACTACCTGGTGGTTTCCCATTGAAGTGCTAGGTTCATTATCAGAGGTAATGTTTTTCCGACTGCATCTTTTCCTGTGGCATGGTTAGGTGACAAGGGATTCCAAGGGATAGTTCAGTCCCGTTGCACTTCCAAGGGATTCCACCATAATCACACAAAATTACAAATTGCTCAAGGACACTTTCAAGAGACTTATCTATGCTCCAGCACAACTGCAAGAAACTTTCATGCTCTAGGACTATAACTAAAGACTTCTTCTCAAGGACAACTCCAAGAGACTTCCCTTTGCTTAAGCACAACTTCTTAAGACTTTTCCTTGCTCAATCACAATTGAATGAGACTCCTAGACGCTCAAGGTTTCAAAAGAGACTTATATACTGATGATAGGTCATCTTACATTATTCTTAGCATGTTTTTCAATATATTTTAGTAGGAAATAACAACAAAAAGGAGGAGTATTAGAACGATTACCTATGATTTCGGAACTTTTATAATGTTTTCTATATTTGAGTCTGTAATTATAGTTTTCTCGAAACATAGCAATTTGAGGGGGTTTTTGAAGTAATTCACGAAGAAATCATGCAAATCGGAAAATCAAGAACAACCGAAGAATTGTGAAGATTCAAGAGACAAAGAATAAAGATTCAAGAGGCCTCAAAAGACTTACAAGTGGGAGGAATTTTGTTCCCAAAGTACCTAAAAACGACGGAAAATCGGAGATTTGGGCCCGGAAGAGAGACAAATGCGCCTAGGGAATGAAAATTGATTCCATGCGCCTAGGGCATTTGCAAAGCGCCCCGTGCATGCAAATTATTTGCACTATGCGCCCCGTTCATTTGAAATGTGCCCCGTGCATGCAAAAAGTCGGGGCACAACTTTTTTTTCCTGCTTCTGAAATGGGTAAAGCCCACACTTTTAGCCCAAACCCAGGTAGAAACTCTCACTATAAATACCAGCCTTCCTCATTCAGAATTTCTCGTTCAGAACTGGAACAATTCTAGAGGAAGGCAACTTTGGAACTTCGCGAGAGTTTCTATCTTCTCCTTGATTTTCTAGGGTATATTTTTATCTTTAGTAATTTGTTTTTAGTTACCATGTGTAACTAAATCTTTTTATGTTAGAGTTCTAAGATGAACCCTTGTATATTTTTGTTGGATATTTATTTAATTTAATATGTCGTTATTTATTTTAGTTATTCTTTTGTTCGCTATTAAGTTTTATTAGATTATAGTCTTTATTTCTGTGAGAGGTGCAACTCTAGATTAGGTACTTAGGTTGTGACAGGACCTAATATTGCTATCACTAATCAAATGCTTATATCTTAATATTTATATCCCTTTACTGATAACTATATGTCTAGGAAGTAAGTGATTATTAATTAGCCAAAGAAACCACTGGAGTTGTCGACCTTAGACGTGGGTATCCAGTGGCTAAAACCCATTGGGTTGTGTGGTGCATTACCGAAGCTAGGAATTAACTGGTTAGTAATTAGGGAAACAAGCACCTAGCTGTCCGACTTAAAGCTATAACCTAGTAAGACAATTCTCTTGAAACCCATAGTAAGGTAGACGTAGATTAGGGCTGCCCGTTTGTAGAACTGCTAAGTAAGCGTAGAGAGAATGTGCTATGAGTGTCATAAGATTCATAGATGGGCAGACCTAAGGGAACCTTGACCTTCGTTGCCTTGGGAAACACTTGAAAGCCAAAATATGATTATGTTTCAATTACCTTTGAATTTGACAGACCCTGCACATAAAGATCACCGTGCGATCAGCATGTGCAATTAGCCATCGGAGGGAAAAGCCTAATTAGGTACCCAGTGGCTAGAACCCATTGGGTCAGGTGGTGCCCTACCTATTTAGGAAACTCCCAACGGCCTCATCACTTGTATAATCTAGCTAAGATAACAAAATGCGACATTAACATTATTTATTATCCAACAACGAATACACAGAAGGGAGTCGAAGAATCCTCACAGCTGCTTACTTTTTTGCTACCAAAAACAGGTAAACTCTTCATGTTGCAAACATATAAAAATTACAACTTATCTTTTATACCATCAAACTTAACAAAAATAAGTAACAAGAACTGTTCGGACGAAAGGACAATCTTTGTGGATATGATTCTCTACTTACTAACTTTATTACTTGATGAAAACGAATGGTACACTTGCCATTGCGCAACTACTCTAATCGAATTAAACACGAGAAACTTTCTAAAATGTTTTCCCCAACTGCAACCAAGTTAATATGACCCCTCGAAATTTGTAGACCTCAACAAGTCTGGAATATCGAAGAATCGGAAAAATCATACCACCAAACATAGTAGTTTCAAACAACCGCGTAATAACTCAGATCGAGGGATGAGTCCAATATGTTAGTGTCAGTAACTAGACCCTTTCATGTTAAACAAACCAGGCCCTTTTGGGTTTTTGAATCACACACCAGACCCTCTGGGGTTTACGAAACAGTCCACTGCTAAAAGGCCAAATCCGAATCCACCAGTTTATGAACAACGACAACAACATAAACATAAAACAACACAAAACAAAAAATAACAAACAAAGCATCCCCCAAGAGCAATAACCCTTACGACGACGGAAGCACGCTCCTTCACCACCAGTGCAGATAGAAAACAGATCAAAGGAAGAAAAAAATGGATCTGGCTCCAAACAGAACCACATGCCACCCAATCGGAAGAATTTCAGGCTGACCCAACAATCACGTCCTAAGAACGACAGCGAACCAGAGGAACGGTGACGAAAAAGAGTTAAAGTGTGATCAGCTGCAACCGGAAGGAAAGGGAGAGACCACGTCGGAAAAGGAGCGGTGGTTCGGAGGAAGGATACCCTCGTCATACCACCAACCATTGAGACTGTATGTCGGCGGCGGATTTGGATTTTTTAGTGGGGGGTAATGTTGTTTGGTGTTTTTGGTTTAGAGAGATGGAAGAGAAAACGGTGACTCTACACCTTTTATTATAATAATAATTAGTAAAGTGATAGCATAAATCTAGAAATAAATTGTTATGTAAAAGGAGAATTCTATGATTGCGATAAAAGAATATCATTAAAAACTATATTATTTGTAAAGTCTCAATCTTCTCCTTGTATTTCTTTGATGATAACTTTTGTTGAATTTCGAGAAACTCCTCTTGATAAAGTTACATATAATTGACCATGGCTGAAAACATGTCGTGGAAGATAGATTCTAACATTTGGAATGATATGCCCTTGTGACTTATTTATGGTAATGGCAAAACTTAATCGCACAAAAAATTGTTATCTACTAAGCAGAAAAGGATGTCTTGAACTTGCATTTGTTTTTAATTTAAGTATGAGCAAAAATGCTATTTTTCCAGTGTTGTTTCGTGATACGATTTTCACATCCAACATATTAATGAACAATCCACAACATAATAATCGTGAACTATTACACATGCTATATTTAGGGTCTATGTTTCACAACAACATTAAAATTCATGCATTCTTATGTTAAAAAAATTAGATCCTATGAGTTTTTTAATTTTTTACCTTTACTTTTTTTAAGTGAAGAATGCATTAATTTTAATTTTTTTTTTTATCAATGCGTGAATGTGAGATTTATTTTAGGTGATAGTAAAATAATTTGGTTATTCATCATCAAATTGTAGAACAAAAACATATATGAAAACAAATATGGGAACAAATATTAATGATTCCTTAATAATTCCAAAATAAAATAATTTTTTGTTCTTTAGGATTTTATGATTGCAGTGATCGTGAGAGCATGAATCAGTTAATAGAGAAACAAAAATTTGTTTTGGTAACTTGATTCCATAATCAATGATTCAAGCATAACAACATTATTTCATTTGAGAAAAACCTCACTTCAATTTCATTTCAAAATCACATTCAAATAATGTCAAAGTTCATCTCAAAACAACATATCTCAATCAATTCCATGTAAACGTGGTTACGTAAATTGAAATTATCAAAACAATATAAAAAAACACAAAAAGAACACTTATAGATGTCCGGAAACACCCCAAAAGGTCAAAGAGTGCAAAACAGCAAATGTTGTTCAGCACTCGCTCGCCACGACGACCAACATGCTCGACAAGTGAGTGCCCTGTTCCTGGGAAGCCCATAAATGGGTTTCCCTCTCGGGAAACACTCCCAAAAACTCCCCAAAATCCCATTTTCAATCACAATTGTCCCAAATTAGTTGTACAAACATTACACATAGTTAATACACTTGAAATGCACATCTAAAACACATCAACACATGGATTTCATCTTGATATTCAAGAATCATCAACCACTTTTTCAAAAACTCAAAAACACCCACAAAACCATTTTTAATTCATGAATTCAACACCAATTTTGCATACAAACAGTACCCACACATAACCAATCATTTAACAAGAATAATCATCATGAACTCAACAACATTCAACAACAAAATCCTGATTTTAACACATTTAAGTTAAAATCTCAAAAAACAACTTATTCTATACCACCAAACACAAACTTAGGCACACAAAGAACTTAATTTCACAAAGTTCATCATACCCATAACTAACACAATTATTAAGAACGAAATTCAACATCAAATTCATGAAAATCAACAAAACAAACATGACCCAAGTGTCATAAAAGTGATTATAGCTTACTTTGAGAGTGAAATCTTTCCCCTTACCACAAATCCAAAGTTAATCTACAATTTATTCCCCTCAACCTTGCTTCCTAGTTTTACTACTCTTCTTTCTCCTAAAAGTTTCATCTTCTTTCTTCCTCTTTCTCTATTCTCTCTATTTCTCTCTCTACCAACCTTTTGGTAAAACTTATGAAATAAATAGACAACCCTAATCCACCACTATAGGTACCCTTATATAGTTTCACTAATGTGTTAGGTTTTCCTCATTCTTGATGGGCTTAGTAACTTTCCCATCTCATTAAAATGTTACTACATGTTGCGCTAAAAACACACTTAGAGCAAGTGCACTCTATTGCAGAAGTAGTATAAAGGATTATCGTATCCACAGGGATTAATTAACAAGTACTAAACTAATTAAGATTTATTTATTATTTAGATGAACAAGTAGTGGAATGATTTCGGTAATCAAGTAAAAAGTAACGATGAATATAAAAGTGTGAAGATGTAAATCAATAGAGAGAGGTCTAGGGTCGCGGTTTCACTTGCACGCTTTGATTCCTTTATGTCTAGTTCTAATTGAATTCCTATTTTTATTCAATCACCAATCCCTTTACTAAAACTATTAATCCGTTTGGTCATTCGTGATTAATATTCTTTCTCCTAAGTTAACACTTTGTTTGGTCATTCAAAGAGTTGAAACTCAAGAAAAGCATGAAGAACAAAAAGGTTGAATGATTGGAAGACTAAAATTAAGGTTTGATCATGCAATAATTCTAGTCCCAATTGTTCTATAGGTCCACCAATTAACTGCAGTACGATCGCTGATCAATTAATTGATTGTCAACATGCAAAGGTTTGGTCATTCCTAATCATGTGATTAAATCAATAGAACAAATTTTATTGGAATAGAAATAGAAATTATAATTAATAAACTAGAACATGACAAGGTATCTCAACATACAAGATTCACCTAAGACCCTAGAAAAATGTTCAGCTATCCATAATCAAAAACAACACTAAAATGGAGATAGAATTCATGAAATTAAGAACAAGAAATAACCTAAAAGAAAGGAAAGTTCTTGCTCCAAGACTTGAATCTTCAATTTCTATCCCAAAACTCTTCTCTGCAACGTGTAGTGTGTGAAGTATATCTCCTCCCAGTTGATTTACAATGCTTTATATAGACCCCATGAATTCAATTTCACCGCCCCCAAAAGTGCTTCACCGTAAGGTTTTCTTCTTTCTATCACCATATTCCTTTTTCAATTAAACCCCAAATCCACTTTTTCTTTGCAT
>Ga0228710_1005972_pt1 | contig 18716 bp, 6 predicted proteins | sample MedpolnodulmetaG_FD_177995 | JGI IMG/M metagenome (GOLD analysis project Ga0228710, IMG submission 177995) | Root nodule microbial communities from Medicago polymorpha collected in Santa Monica, California, United States - pink nodules | ecosystem: Host-associated > Plants > Roots > Nodule...
AAGCAAATAAAATTAGACAAATCCCATTTAGAGACCTTTTCTATGGTGTATTTAAATTCCATTTTAAAAGGATGAGATATTTAGAAACTTTAGCAACTCCATATTGATCAGGTAGGGAAGACAATATATCTACACAACTAAAAAGCAATCTGAATAATGAATAAACAACCAAAATACCATAAAATTGATGTGAAAAATTAAAAATCCTATTTTATTTACAAACAAAATGAAACTCCTCTTATTCTGAATCATACATTAGAGGAAAGAAAGCATCTTGGATGTTGAGAGAAAATCATAGTGCACAGTACTATCAAGAACAAACTTGTAGCGCCACATTTGAAGTCTCCTCCACTTTTCTGCCACCACTCCTTTTGTTTTTGCATGATTAAAACAAAGCTTTCACCTATATTTGGTGGATATTGCACCTAATCCTGAACCTAGTTGATGGATCATGAACAAATTATGAGATAACTATCACAAAACTAAAAGTGAATCATTAAAGCTTGCACCTTATTCGATGCCTTTTCCAATACCAGTAGTTTATGGATCTTCTTGGTCTACATCAGTATTGCAGTCAAGCCATACATATATCTCAATAAACGTCGTCCAACCAAAAAGCGTGACCTACAAAACTGAAAAAAAACGGGAAGAAAAATATATAAAAGAATTAGATGGGAGAAAGAGAATGAGAGATACATCCAATTCAACCAATGAGTAGTTTGAAGAATACCAATCTAAGTCATCAACGATCATTATAATCACCTTCTGATAATTTTTTTAAAATCCCCCAGATTTCTCTTCACAACAATGAAAGAGATTAATGAGCGTAATTGAAATAAAAGAGTGAAAGTACTGTTTGCGGAATAAATAAACTATGGATTAATAGGAGCGATATGTTTTTTCAAAAAAAAAAGGAGCGATCTGTTAACAAAATAGGAGCGATCTGTTTTTTCAAAAAAATAGGAGCGATTCTTGATATTTAGTTTGGAAATGATTTTGTTTTGTTTTTTAATAAAAGGAAATAATAGGAGTGATGTTCTGTTTTTTTGTTATGGATAAGAATAGGAGGATTTGTTTATTTTTCAGTAAAATTAAGGAGAAAAATTAGGAGTGATTTGTTTATTTTGATTTCCATAACAATTAACATTTTGATTAAATTAAATAAGGTTAATTTTATAGGGTTAATATAGTAAAATTAAGCAAAAAAGTTAGGTTAAATCTAGGACAAAATTTTGCGTTCGGGTTAACTTTAAGAAATAAGAGATGTGGACGACCATAAAATTTGACGGTGATTGTTGATGAATCAATTGGGTTCATTAACTATTTGATCTCTTCATTTTTGTTGTTCTAGTTTAACTCATGGACTGATTTATCAATTTATGGTTATGAGGATGTGAATTTTGACTTCAACAAATTTTTGATCAAAATGAAAATTATAGTTAATTGAATTGGATAGTGTTTCAATAAAAATCTTTATGGTGCACTAACTCACTTTTTGAAAAATTGACATATGCACCAAAAAAAAATAAAAAAAAATTGACATGCAACATGGTGAATATTGCAATCGTCTCTCTTTCTCAAATAGAGACTTCTGTTACTGTAATTCAAGATATATAATTACACATAGTTTTGCAACTGTGTGGACATAATTAAATATATTTATACAGTTAGAATTATTGTATATAGTTCTTTGAAGAAATAGAGGTCTCTACTGGTTAAGAATCAAGATGCCAGAGGAAAAAGAGATAAAAGCTTAAGAAATGTTGTATTGGAAACAATGATACGGGTGAACTTGTTAGTTATAAATAAATCCACCTTTTATTTGTCCAAAAAATAAAATAAATCCATCGTCTACCTTATATCCTAACTAACTAAAATGAATATAACTACCTATATTTCATGAGTCTCCTACAAATTAGAAGGTATTCATAACACTTTTAACTTGGGACGAACAATACAAAAAAATGTTCAAAGTAAAAAGAAAACAATCTTTAAATTGGTAGCAATTGAGGTGCATAGCAACTAGAAGTCTTTGATCAATTTTTGCGCCCCTTAAAGCTTCTTCCAGTGTCTCCACAATATTCACTCCAAAAGAGTTAAGATACTCCACTCTTAGGAGTAACCAACCAAATGTCAAATGAGCAACAAAAGCTTAACGATCAAGCAGAAACCATAACTCAAGGTTTAACCACTTGAAGGAAGCAACAATCCAATGTTTAATCACCATAGGACAAAATCTAACATCAACAGGGCCAATTAAGGCACAAAGCTTTAACGAACAAGCAATATCCACAACTCAAAGCTTAATCACCTGGATAAAGCAAACATGCTTAAACACCACAGGGTAGATGCTCATATGAAGTGAACAAGTTGGTTATAAATAAACCGACTCTTTACCTTATTTATGAATAAGTTTAACTACTTATATTTCAACATTACTAGCTCTAGATAAAATTTTACAATTAAGTTTAAACTATGACATGAATCATGAAATCAAATTGTACTAAGTACTAAGAAAACCCTAATTATCCTAAGTTTATTGCATCTCTCTACAACCAAAAGAATCGTATTCAAACATGGCTCAAGTGGACGACAAAAAAAAAAAGGTTTTTAATTCAATTGAACTTGGAAATCAAGACGATTTGTCAATAGACCTTTTGAATTGATCACATACCCTTCAATCAATTGGATCATAACTTTCAATCGATTTTACTTTATTTTTTTTTTATAGAAAATGAGAGCAATTTAAAGCGTCTATTCAAATATTTTTGTACGGGCCATTAAACTTTATTTCTAAGTCTTCAAACTTTTTAACCCTATAATGATTCTACACTTTGACCACAAAAGAACAATTCTACGTTTCTTTTTGGAAAAGACGATTCTATATCTTTTCTCGTATCATAACTTTTATTAAAAATAATTTATTTAATTATTCATAAATAAATTGATCTTCAAACTTTTTGATCTTATAATGATTCTACACTTTGACCACAAAAAGAACAATTCTACGTTTCTTTTTGAAAAAGATGATTCTATATTTCTTCTCCTATCATAGTTTTTATTAAAAATAATTTATTTAATTATTCATAAATAAATTGACAACCTAGAAATTAAATAGATTTATACGAAAGTGAACAAGAGTTAAAATATTTTTGAAGTATATATTCTATGATTTTGCCATTAGACTATTTAACAAAATAAATATTTATTCCTTTTAAAAAAATTAAGAAGTTTTTAGTTTCTTTTAAAGATTTAAGGGATATTTTCTTTCAAAAAAAAGATTTAAAGGATATATATAGATATTGAGAAAATTTAAAGGATATATACAGATATTGAGAAAAATTTAATTTTTTTCTCGTGGTGGCCGAGATTCGTACCCGGGATCTTGCATATATTATATATTATGCATTATCTTTAACTATTGAGATAATCTCACGAGAACAATTTATTCTAAACTCACGAGGACAATTTATTTTAATATGACATCACACTTAAGATGCCAACTCAGGGTTAAAGTACAACTTTGTAATTTTAAGGTGCATAATTTAAATCTCATTGGAGGCCTTTGTAAAATGACTATTAATATTATTTTAATTGATTTTTTTTTTGAAGAATATTATTTTAATTGATAAAAATTTCCTCTTTCCCATTTTTAGAGTTTTAAATTGATATTTGATAAGATATATTTTTTTGCCAAATCATCTCGTTTTTTAAGGCAAATCATTGTTTTTTTTGTATATGTCCAAAATGTTCAACTTCCACGTGTTACTACAACCATCAATTTTTTTTTACTAAAGTTACCAAAATAATGGTGATCCTCTGACCACTTGTAGAATTTCTACTGGTGGTCACTATCATCATTATCATTAACTAAAATGCCAAAATATTTCTCGATATGAGAATTCAAGTGTGTTTTTGGCATGGTGAAAGCAAACACACAACAAGCAATTTTTTAACCAAAAACCCATGTTACATTAAAATACTGACATCAATTTCTTTGTAACACTCATTCTTTTATTAAGTAACAAAAATTATGTCAATTCCATCACTTTAAAAATCGGTTTTACACAAAGTAATATGATCCACATGATTTTTATCCAACAATAGAAAGAATAGTAAATAAAAAATATTAAAATGAATATCGCTCACAAGCAGAGATTCTCTCTATTTTTTAAATTGAATCGATGTCTCTATCATTTGGATGTATAATGTCTAATGATTAATATTACCAATTTTAAAATATTTTACATTTTCCCTTCTCTACCAATTGCTATCACTGTTCTACTTCCTCAAATCATAATCCTATAAATTTCACCATTATTATTGGTGAGTTGGAGCTTTGACAAAGAAGGCATTCCAACTCATAAAGTACAAATATTAATCAGAAACCTATCCATATCCTCAAATCATTGTGCTGCCTTGAGTGGTACGTTTTCTGCAGAATAATTCAAAAGGCATGCGCTCTTCACAATTCAAGTCAAACTAACCGGCCTTTCTTGCACCGTTTCTCCCATATATTAAGTTGGGTAACATTTTCTTATTAAGTTTTGTAGTTTTGTTGAACAACGAAACTCAGACGCACTGAATTTTAAGAAGTAAAGAGTTATTCCCTCTAGTCACTATTATAAGCAAAAAAACTACTTTTAAGATTCATTGAATGAGTGATGTATGTGATCATTTATATAGACCACATACATCATTTATTCAATGAATCTAAAAAGTACTCCCTCTGTCCCTTAATGTAGGCACCCATTGCCTTTTTCACATTTCTTAAGAAATGTTGTCAGTGTAATTAATGTGTCTGTTTTATGTGTTAATATTACCAAATTGTTCTTTATTTGTATGTGTATTAAATTTAACTTTTCGTATTTCAAGATAAGTTAGTAGTATTAATTAGGGGTATGTTTAGAAAAAAAATAAATAAATGGATCTAGTAATTTAAAAGAGGGTTTATATTTAGGGACAAAAATAAAATCAAGTGAGGGTTTAAATATAGGGACGGAGGGAGTAATTTTTTATTTATAATAGTAACCGAAAGAAGTATATGGTTAAACTTACATTCTAATATATCAAATATTCATGCAGTTTTTTACTACATGTGTTGTACTTACAAGATTTTTTCCTTCTTCTTTCTATTAGAGTAATCTAAGGGTTTATTTGGGTTTTATAAATTCTTTATAGATATTTTATAAAATATCGAATTATGTACATATAAAAAGGTAATTTGTCGTGTATGGTTAATAAGGACCACTTGATAGCGACTTAAAAGTTGAGTACAATCACAAAATTTATATATCTGAGTTTTTTTTTATTAAGGATATAATTATAATTGAGTTACTTAAAATTTCAACTAATAATTAGAGTAAAATATGGATAAACTATTTAAGTATAATATGACATATAGGGAAAGCCATTTGATAATGGTCATGCAATCAAAAATCAATTCCTTAAAACTTTGCGGTTGAACATGTTTTAGAGAGAAAAAAAACTGAATAATTTTGCTTCTTACCCACACAACACAGCAACTGTCGTAACAATAATTGAATAATGCAAACACTTTTCTCTATGTCGTAACAATAATTGAATAGTACAACATGCATTTTCTCTATTATTGAACAATTTGGATAAGGAGAGGTACTTTGCACTTTACGTGGTCAGTTGAACTATTGAAGCATGCTCATACTCCTCTTTGGTTTCCGTACCTAAATTACACCTCATGATTGACTTCATGGATTAACTTCATTTGTTTTTATTAATCTAGCTAGTGTACTTTTATATATTAGTTTTTTTTATTTAAAAAAAGCCAAAAAGATTATATTAAAAAACACAACAAGACGCTTCAACACAATAAGTGCCAAAGCGTCTTGACAAGATCAAAATAATTACAAACCGCTAATAGACACAAGCGCCAAAACGACACACATGCTGAAAGAAAAACTGAAAAACTGCATCTAGACAAAATAAAGGATTCAGTTTTCAAAATTGATAGTCAAAATCGAAATTGACGTATGTCGATTTCAACCACCAGAAAGACTGGAGTTTCACCTTATAACTTAACGCTTGCAGACTCTCCTCATGTTAACAAGTGTCATAAGATATTCTACAAATAAAAAATATTTATCAAGATTATTTTTAAAAAAATAAAAGAATTAATACCATTTTCAATAGTTAATTTCTATTTATATTATATTAACATATGTCTTAAAGACGCGTGTTAACATTTCATTTATAAGATATTCTATTGTAAGAACAGATTCATAGTACTGCTTCAATTTTATATTGTTTGAATAAGATTGGATAGTGTCATGGCTGAGCCTGCTAGAGATTGATTAATTATTGTGAATTTTAAATTTTCAAAACAGATTGTTTGCAAGTTTCATGTTTTTCTTTGGTCAAATGCAAGTTTCATGTTTGATGAATAACCAAAAGAAGTTTGCTTTTTTGACATTGAAAACTTCACAATAACACATGTAAATTACCTAAAAACCCCCAACGGTAGTTAACTACCGCTGAGCCCAAGCAGTAGTTAACTACCGCTGAAGAACAAATTTTTTCTGCAAGATCCTCATATTCATCCTTTTCACCCTGTTCACATAACCCAAAAGAAAATGCATGATTGTTTTTCAACAGAACACTCCTAAAACCACACTCATTCAAGTTTCGAGTTCAATTTGTTGAACATCCAACAAGCATTGAACAAAAGAATAAGAACAACCAATACCTTAAAAACTTAGAAGCTTCAATTTCTTAGATTTTTGCATCTCATTCATACTTAATTTGTTATCAGAATTAATAATTTAAAATCCCCATTCTTAAAATTCAACTCCAATTGAAAATTATTTGAGAGATATTAGTTTGGAAGAAGAACAAGAGGAAATTGCAGAAAGAAGAAGAGGTGTAGTTGTTGGTGGCCGAGGGTGAGAAAGATGAGAACTAATTTTAATAGTGGCCACATGAATATGTGATTTATACACCTCTTCTTTCTCAATGTTTGGTAATTTGTGGATGAGTGATAGGCTGGTTGTGTGTTGATGCTGCTTACTTTGCAGAACTCACATGAGCAGGCCTCCCATCAAAAAAATAACCGAACAAATTGGTAGTTGAATATGTTAGAATTTGACAAAATGAATTCAGCGGCAGTTAATTACCGCTGGGGGCAATTTGGTATTTTAAATGTGTTATTAGGAACTTATGGATGTTAGAAAAGCAATTTTCTAACCAAAATTAGATTTTGGACTCAATTACCCCTGCACTTTTCGCTCGCGCCCAGCTGAATTGACGCATTTACCCCTGCGTTACTTAAGTAATGCAGCGTGACTTAACGCACGCAGCGTGAGTTAAGTCACACTCAAAACAACATCATGAGTTTGGTTATCTTCTTCCCTCTCTCTCCTTCCGATTTCATTCAATCCATCTCTTCTTCCTTCTCTCTATCGTTCCATTACAATTTTGAATAAAGCATTTGTGCCAATGATAAGGGCCCCTTATACATTATGAAAAAGGGAACTATTTGTGCCAATTCTCTTCCGATTTCATTTATGCTCTTCTTCCTTCATTTATGAAAAAGGGCCCCTTATACATTAAGAACGGCTGGGTTATTTGTGCCATTTCACGTGAAATTTGTTTAGCAAGAGAATTATTTGAACAACTGGGTTATTTCTTTATGCGGTTGAGGTATACCAGTTTTGAAATGAAACAGTCCCTTTTACGTGAATTATTTGTGCCAATTATTGGATAAATCATTTAACCTTTTGATTTTGATTTGTGAAATTGATTCGAAAAAGATCTTACCGTCTGATGAGATATGACATAGGATTTTAGCAAGCAACAATTGTAAAATTGATAAGGTTGTTTGCAATTCAAAATAATAGTCAAAGATGTAAAGAAAGAAAGAAGAAGAAGAGAGGAAAATGGTTGAGAAAAAAACCAGCGTGAGTTAAGTCACACTCGGTTATAACCTGCGTAAGTTAAGTCACGCTGCGTGACTTAACTCACGCAGAGGTATATTTAACAAATCAGCTGGGCGCGAAAGTAAAACTAATCACCACAACAAAATAGTTGTTGCCTCATGTTTTCAAGCAAAATAATAGCATCATCATAGGGAGTTAACTTGCATTCATCTCACTAAGATTTTGTTTGGTAAAAAATTGTCAATAGCGGATAAGTTAGTCTATAACATATGAACTATTGTATATAACTGTTAACATAATTGATATTGGTACTTGGTAATAGATAATCTAACTAATTGATATATCCGTTAAAATTAACGATTAAGCTAGCTTATAAATATGAAGCGACATAAAATACGTTTAATTAATCCTTAATTTTTTTCAATTAAAATAACAAAGGTAAAACTAAGATAAAAGCTGAAAAACTATATAAAACTTCTTGAATTAACTTATCAAAAGGTGTTTTAGACTCGATTTGGTAAGACACAATTTGAGGAAATTGTTTATTAGCACATAAGACTAAAAAAAAAACAATTTTTTTTTTGTTGATAATTGTCATTTTCTTATGAGCTTATATCTTATTTTTACTAGCTTATAACATATTTTTTTATAAGTTAGTTCAAATTGCTTATATAATTTTTTTTATAAGACACATGCATAGCTCACATATGGTTCTTAGACCGTTAGTAATTCGGGGTTTGGTCGTGAGTTAAGTACATAATTTGATTAATAATTATTGTATTTAATAATTGAATTTGAGCTTTTCTAAATGATTCGTTTTTTTAGTAAATCTTATTAACCACTCAAATCTAATCACGTGTTTATGTTATTCTTCGTTTAAAAATGTACTTTGAAACAGGTATGAATCATGGAGGGAACTAAAGCAGCTTCCATAAAAATCCAAACTCGTAGCATGCTTGGGTTAGGCAAGCAAGCCCTCAAGCTTTTAATTATATAATAATTGGAGTCCTAACTTATGCTATCTTGTGTTTTAATTGGACATAACACGTGTACAAGTGATTAATTAATGATGCAATTGAATTGTAGCACTCGGATGCATGGATTCAAATTATAAGTTTGAATTAAAAATCTCTATGCTAATTTGAGTACGTAATTGCACAAATCGCAATCTCATTGAGTGAGACAATTTTAGAGAAAAAAATATTAGGTTTTGTAGAGAGAAAAAACAATATTGGTTATGATGTTTTAATTCGTAAGTTTTAACTTTTGTTAGAATTGATTGAAAATTACATGTTGAAGAAGCTTTATATTGCTTATAATTGTAAAGGAAGAAGGAGATCAATGTTGTATATATGAGTTTTAGTTCTTTACTATATATGATGTATGAGGGAAATCATTTAAACTTGTATTCGACTTTTTTCTTTTCTTTTATAGTGGTGTTTTAGAGTGTTGAGAGATGTAGTTAGGTATTTACTTTAAAATGTGTGGGTGAGTTGAGACCAATGATTATTTAAGAGTAGTTTATGTGTCATAAAAGTTTGCATATAATGTTATTATTATCTCGTTATTAGACAATAATCATGGTTTTTTTTTGTTGATAGTCCATGGTTTTCCTTTAATTTTAGAGTTTTCACATTATTTTCTTTGTGATGTGAATGTGTTCATTTATTTTCTCCATTCGGATTTGTCCCAACAACTTTTAAACTAAATGAATGTGTTAAATCATTAATTGATTTTAATTTTAATAGATTCATTTTAGAATTTTAAAAAGCTAAAAAGGATGAAGAGACTTTTTTTTAACTATTATATCAAACTCAAATACAAAAGAAGAAAATTAAAGAAGAAAATGGACAAATCATCTAATAGACTAATAGTACCTCTACTTTGCCTTATTACTAAACCTACTCCATTATAGAGATTCAACATGTTGGCTTCCACTATTTTTTTTTGATCAATTGGCTTGCACTATTGTGTAATCAACTATTGGCACAAAAAATATAATTGTATTCTGGCTAATTAACCACAAGCACTAGGAAATAACATGTCCAATTAAGAAACGGACCTAGATAAATTAGAGAACTCTCTCCACAACCCTTAAAAAGTGATCATGATGATCATAATGTTGAAGACTAGATTGTGGAAGAGACACGACAGAATCAATATAGAAGACTTTTTTTATTGATTGAAATTGACATGAATTTCACCAAATTACGTGAATGTATAAGTTTTGTATGGTTCTTGTAAATTTTAACCAACTAAAAAAGTGTGTTGATTAGTGTTTATAAAAAAAAATTGTTACTAGCATTATTCTTTTTTAAAAAAATAAGGATTAAAGTCGCTCAAAATGATATGAAGCTTTTTTAAAATAAAGTTTGGGATAGGGAAAATATAACCGAATAGTAGTGTTAGCAACACATACTTTATAATATATTTTACTCTTTGATTGATTAACATTTATATGGGTTCAACAAATTCATGTGGGTTTGTTCTATATAAATTTAGTGGGATTTGTGCAAGTTTTAACCAATTACAAAGAGAGTGTTGTAAAATGTGTGTTAGTGGAATATTGACTCATTTCAATTATAATCATCCCATAATTACCGACTCATTTCAATTTAACATTAATCACCTTCTTTTTTTCCCTTCAATTTTATTCTTATATAATACTATCATCACTCTCAACTCAATATTCTTCATTTTGAATTTACGAGTGAAAACATCAATACACATGATAATTTTTGCTTAAAGATGTTGTTGGATTACGACAAATATATTCAAAATATCAACTTATAATTTTTGCTAAAAGATTAATACATATACTAAATGATAAAATTGTATATTGTCATATGTGAAACAATCAACTAAGTCGGTTAAAAAATCAAAAGTAGTTTCTTCAAAAAAGAATTAAAAGTTGAATCAATTAGGTCAAAATAAAAACATTAATTGCATAGTTCGAAATCCAGCGCTTTTATTAAAAAAAATACAAACCAAATGCACCTTCATTGGTTGAACTTTGTCTTTCAGTTAGCCTAATTGTTCCCTAAAAAAAAAAAAAAATTGGCCTAATTGTGACATCAATCATGCCAATTATAGAGAGGGTTGGTCTAATTTTGGCCAATTAAAGACCCTTTAACTTTTTCTATTTTTATACGAAAAGACCCTTTAACTTAACCGCAGCTTAATTTGAATATTGTACTACTTAAATAATGCTTGAAACTAACTATCAAGAGTATAAAAAAAGGTCCTCAATGAATAATGGTTATGACTTCATGTTGACACACACCGTTGGACAGGACCAATGGCAATGTATATTTACAAGTCAAATTCCACAAAGTTCATTCTACACCGTTGCTTTACCAACTTGGTTTAGTTTTTATATTAATTAACAATAAAATGCAAATAGGATTCTTTCTTGTGAAAAAAAAGAGATTCCAATCATAAAATTTTATATTGAATAAAAATAAATGGCCCAAAATAAAAAAAAGACGGAAACCGTCCTTCGTTTTTGAGCCAAGCAATTTGCCCAACATGAAAGGGAACCAGCATTGCCCAACAACTAAAATTATATTGGACCATAAAACTAATAATTACTGCTAAAAAATTAATTAACTATAAAGTTTAGAAATATGAAATATAAAATTGGGGACAAAGATGGCTGAATTCGGAGAGTTATAGAGGTTGAGAGTTCGATCCACATCTTCAACATAAAAAAATTAAGTAATGTGATAGACATATATTATGTATGACTCTTCATTTTCAATAAAATCAACCTCTTGTTGAATAAAATGCGTACGAATCCCACAATATGTGAGATCCATTTGTAAAGAATGAGATTAACGAGTTTCATCCTTTAAAATAGTAAATGTTAAAAAATAGTATTTCTAACCCTAATTATTTTTTTTTTAACAATACTAATATTTAGAGTTTCAAAATTGTTAAATTAATGAATGAATTAGTGATATATTTAATTTAATTTTCTCTAATTTTAGTTTTTGATTCTATTTTTTTAGTAATAAAATAATATCTTTTAAGACAAAAAAAAATGTATAAATAATTAAACTTACACGCTTAATTTTTTATGTAAGTTTTGTTGTTTTTTTATTACAATAAAAAATTTGTTGTTGTTGCTGCATAATATACGTATGGACGAGGTTTGAACATTAGATATGTCATTCATTTAGCTCAAGAGATGAATTTTGAACTAATAGAATACTTGAAAAAAAACTTTCTCTTTTTCTTTCTCCCTATATTGCAAGCAAAAGGAAATGGAAAACAGTCACAAGCATTATCTTCTATTTAGATTGAAAAGTTAGATCATAGGAGTAAAATATAGATATGTTCTTTCCCAATACCTTATCGTGTAAAAAACACCATCTACCTTATCTGAATTCAATTTATTTATCTTTGCTAAGCTAAGATGCGTGATCATAAACGACATGGTAACTTTAGTTTAACAATAAATAACGTTTGACTTTGAACCTTTGTACCCAAGAATATGAATACTTACAATAATGGGAATCTCGTTTTCGACAATGGCATACTTGTTAGTTTTGCTTCTTGATGTTGTTTGCACGCATTAAAAACCATTAGTAAGATTCTGCTATATATTTTGGACACGTCAACTAATTAATATATATACTTTTCTATGTAACTAACTTTGGTGGAGTGTGGAGTGGGGGATACAAATTATCCACACAAGTAGTTTTCACTTAGCTTTGGTTTGAATTTCCAAATAGGTAAGGATGCCATTTAAGGTCTTTGGTTTGATCATAAGCAATTTAGTACAAAAATGCTCTAAACTAACGTGATACAGAAAATCCTATAAACTCTCGTGAATTCATTTTTCATGCAGCTTGAGGACATGCATGATTGGGTGTCCACGTCAACCCTTCATAGTGATGGGTGGGGTGTACATGGGTTGGGTAAACCCAAAAAACCCGTCAAACCCACCCAAAAAAATCCAAAAAAGTGGGTTGGGTTGGGTGATTGGGTGGATATGGTTTTAAAAAATGAAAAACCCATAAAAAAAATAATGGGTTTTGGGTAAAACCGGACCCATACCCAATAAACCCACTTACCCAATAATTTCTAAATTTTAATTTCATTTTCACACGGAGCAAGAAGAATAACAAAGATTTTAATCATAAATTTAGTCTAATTTCTAAAATTGACACAACACATCCTCTATATTGAAAATAAAAATATGTTAGAGTTACAAATTATGATGTTGTAATTTATAGTTACTTTGATGCTAAAGCAATTAAACGTCATCCAACTTTAATTTGTTTCAAGTATTCTATGATTAAATTTTTTATTTAATATTAAAATTTATTATTTTATGATGCTAAAATATAGTGAAAATAAGTTACATAATTATTTTAAGAAAATAAAAAGTTGAGCAATTTTTATGAAAAAAATACAAGGACTCGTAATTTAGTCATTTCATATTAACAAAAAAAAAAACTGGGTAACCCACCACCCAACCCAAACCAAACCGAAAATTAGTGGGTTTGCCCAAACCCACCCGTTAATATAACGGGTGGACATTTTACCTAACCCAAATCGAAGTACCCTATATGGTTCGAATCTTGGGTTTGGCCAAACCCAACGCAAATCGACCCACGTACACCCCTAGTGATGGGACCAAAGGGTGCAAAATAATATTCGGAGCTCGTTAACTTCTATCTTTCTCAGCCATGTTCTTGATATTGTATGGACCATACACAACGGCGGATCTTGAGTTAATTTGTTAGGGTGTCAAATTTCTATGGAATATATATTAAACGGTTTGAAGAAGTAACAATAATTAATAACCGGCTTAGTAGTATAAATTGTTTGAAAGCACCAAGAGAATGTGGGCTTGAATCCCCTCAAAAATGTTTTTTTAACTACAACATGTAAAAGTAGAAGATAAATATATTAAAAAAAGATAGGAAGTGTTGAACCCGCGACCTATAGCAATTTACGATACCACCTTTTCAATGCAACAACCAAAAACTAATTAATATAATACACCTAATATAGCATATAAGGAAAATCTGGGAGATACCATGGCCCCGTCGGTCCTTGAAGAGATCCGCCACTACATACACAAATCATGAAAATGATCAAAACAAAAGAATTTACAGAAATTAATTTGTTAATAAATTTGCAGATTTATCAAAACAAAAGAATTATCAATTGTTGTTCTATGTCACAGGATATATTGAAGTGTTTTGATTTCTACCAAAACTTTGTTTATTAAATTGAAAAGTAATTTTTAAAACGTAATTGTTTTTAAGAAGTTAAATTAACTCATCTAAATTGACACTAGAGTAAATTGATGCTGACACTTTAACAAGGTTCCAATTTTTAAAACGTAATTTTTACAAGGGTGCCAATTTTTTAGTTAATCCAGAACACTCATGTTTCTGTATGACTTTAGCAACAAAAAAGAAGTAGAAAGATTTACCTATGTTTGTTACCAGCCGTTGAAATTGAGAGCATATATAGCAGTACCACTAACCACTCATTCAAGATCGAATATAAAATTATAACCATTAATTAATTTGCTGAAACAATATTGATCGTTGAATTTGACATCTTTCCGTAAACAAAAACTTTAGAAAGATACCGAATTTATCTTATTTTAAATGTCAAGATAGGCATATCAAATTTCAACTATATATTTATCGAAAGTTTACGGTTTTCTATTTAAAAAAATTATTTAAAACAGATGTATATTTTGACCTGCATTTTGAGAAAGAGAAAGAATAAGAAAGGCTGAATCACATTTTTAGTCTCTTTCTTTAAGTATTCTTGTCCGTTAAGTTATAAATGTTAGATACTTTGATTCTTTAAATATTAGGTTCTTTCATTTACAAATATTAGACAATTTGTTCCATTAAGTTACAAATGTAGACATATATTGATCTCTTAAGTTGCATTGTTGGAGGTTGGCCGGAAGAACTAAAATGTGTAATATTTGTTACTTATTTTAGTCTTGTGTCGGTTCTAATTTGTCCAACTTTTTGTTTCATGAAACATCTCCAATGTTATATCTATAAAGTAAAATTTTCCCTTGATGGTACTTTTACATCACATACAACACCGAAGATCCTTCCATGTTTCAACCACTCCGCTTGAGTTTGATGGTTTACATCTCCTTCTATTTCTCAATCATTTTGTACTATGGTCCAAGGATTTTTGAACTTATCGTATGACACGATTTTCAAATTTCACCTTTAAGTTAATTTTTTTTTTGGTTGGTAAAATTGCATTTCATATGTTGTGTCTTACTTCTACTTAGACGCCACGACTACCCATACTTGTTGAAACCCTCCCATAAATATCTTTGTAAGCTAGAATATAGGCAATATTTCTATCCTTCATTTTTTCTCTAGGACTTTCCACAAAATTTCTCTAGACACCGTAAATAAACCTTCTTCAAATCAATGAAACTATGCACTGATCTTTTTTATTAACCCGATACCTCTCCATCACATATAGTAGTAAGTAAATCACATGAAATTCTTAAACATAAAGCCAAATTAATTATTTGTAACATAAGTTTCTTTTCTTACTCGATCTCCACTCAATCACTATTTTTCATAACTTATTTGGCTCATAAGTTAAATCCCCCTGCAACTTACACAATTTATACAACTGGTGATATTATTTTATAATGAGTAATGATAAGAATACTCTCTTTTGAAGACTCTCTTTAATACTCACTCTTTTATTGGTTTAAATCATTGTAGATCCATACTTTGAAAATTAAACCAACACAAAGTGGTGGAATATACATTGATTTCATCCAATAAAATAATGAGTGATAGATAGAGTGTTGAAAAATAAATGTCGCCAACATTCCTCTTTTATCATGTTATTTAAGAGGTTGGTATTAGGCACAACCATAATTTTAAGGCTATTCTAATGCGTATACTTGCTTTATTAATATCAAGTTGTGTTTGTTGGTCCTACTCCATGAACCGAATCCGAGTCCAAACAAAGGAAAGAGAAGAACCGTTTTGGTACACTTTTGGCTACACTTTCTTTTCGTTGCACTTTCTAGCGTGAGAGTGAAATGAAGGAAAAACGAAGAAAGTAGTAAAAGCATTAATGTATGTGGCGCATAGCCCTCGTGTTACTTACCATCATCATCAATAATTTGTATTTTTCGATTTATTTATTTCGTTTTCCAATCAATCAAAAGTACAAAAGGAATTTTTCATTCAAAATAAATTAAAAAAAGTACAAAAGGGATTCCACGGCATATTCCTGGGAATGTTCCATTTCATCTCTATAATGGAGTAATCATTAACCTATTCAATACTACTACTATAATGGTAATAATAATTATGAAGTATTTAGGCATCCTCAAGCACACCGAATGGTTGAATAATTTAGATTAACAATAATTTTAACCTGTTGATTTCAAAACTATACCACAGCTAAACACTTTTTTTTAAGGAGCTAGCTTATATTTAATTATCTTTGATGAAAATGTGATATAAAAATTTGCACCATGTAGGAATCCTATGCAGCATGTGCACATGTTGCAGCCTTAGTTCGATGGATACAATGTTTTAGGGGGTGAAACAAAATTCACAAAAACAACATGTTTTAAAATTTAAAGGGTGTATTAGATTGAGATTTTAAGGGACTGTCTGTATTTTAAATGAGTTTAGTTCATTTTAAATGCTTACACTGAAATTGAATGCATTATTTATCAATCCAACAATCAAACGAGTTAAAATTCAGTCTAATTAGCTTTGTTAAAGTTTTCAATAGTGCTGCTTGATAGCATGTATCCATGGTTATTTCATTTTCTATGTTTCTCTCCCTTATGGTTGCTATGTACAATGATGGAGATCATCATTCGTCTAGACCGTGTTTTGCAGCTTAGGTTGTTACAAAATTTGAGATAATTCGTGGATCCACATTTTTTCTTCTATTTTTATAAGCATCGATAGCAATACATACATACATAAAAAGTTAAAAGACGAAATTACTAATAGAACATTGCTAAATAGTACGGATGCAAATGACACAAAAATGGCAAGAATGTCAAATCGATTGTTTTAAAGAAAATAAAAGCTATTAGAACAAGTTTGTAAGGAATTTAAACTTGGTTTCACAAGTGACATCCACAATGTTATTTTTGGCTAAATCAAGGGGGACAAGTGACATCTACAATGCCATGTTACGTTTATGCAATTATGTTTAGCATGGGGCAAATTGTAAAATTTCCTCAACTTAGACTCATCAAGATTGAACCGTTGATTAAATATAAAATAATATGAATGATTAGGATTGTCTTATTATTTTGACCGGCAACTTGTATAGATTTTACACATTACATGATTTTTTTTAAAAGAAAAACATTTTTCTTTTTAAGGATGATTTTTCTAAAAGAAAAACATGAAAGATTTACAAAATGGATTTGACGATAATGTAATGTAATGAAAGATTTACAAAACTCTGCTAAGATTTTTCTATTGTGTCTTTAATAAATATTATTGTAGAGTGGTGAAGAAATAAATTTTTTTAATCAAACTTGGTCAAACTATGGATTATCAGTGTCCATTTTCTCTGATAACGGAGGGTTAATACAAAAACTAAATATTTTAAAAAATTATGCTAAATTTGTTCAATAATTTTGTTTGGGTATGGACTCATGATCTAATCATTTTTTGTCAAATAATATAGTATTAAAATTTACATTTAAGGTGAATAAGTGGAGTATCGAAGGTTCGAACATCGGCCCTTCTATAAATTATCCAATGTCCATGTCAACTGAGTTAAGATCATATGGACCAATATTTTAATATAATATCATATTTTTTATATTAATTTATTTTAAAATGAATTCAAATTATAAATAAATTTTGCTTATAGGATCCTTATTTTCACACTCAATCTGTCTTAGAAGTTTATTTTCGGTTTTTGATAAATTCCTTTTATGCAATTGTTCACAAAAATATGTGCTCGGGTTCGGAAAACTGGCATGTGTTGATAATACATGTGATTTTTTTATTAAAAAAAAAGTTAACACCGGTGATATACGTATAATCGATTTTTTTTTAAAAAAAAGAAGGCAATGTACAGGTAATAAGCGGTAGAAACAAGGTAGTGACCCGTAAAAGAGAAATGAGCCTAAGATGGGAAATTATGCAATTGGTCCATGCTAAAACTCGCCTTCAAACATATTGGAGTGAACCATCAAATTCGTCCCTGAATTTTCACGCGTCAGTCAACTTCGTCCCTCATGCGAAATATCAACTTAGTCCCTAAATTTGTCAGACGTCCATCAAAAAGGTCCTTCCGTCCAAGTGCTCCGTTAGCCATGTTGAGTTGTCGCTCTGCATGCTGTGTTGTCTTGTACGCGTGGCAAGAAGGAAGCCACGTGTTCAGAGACTAATTTGATTGAATTGGAAAAAGTTGAGTTTTCACTTTTCAGTTTATTTTTTCTGCTTTTTCCATTTTGCCCCTGCATTACCCATACCTCATTCTTCACATTTCAGAACATCAAAAACGTCCTTGACCCTTCTTCTTCCCGCTAAAACTTCCTCCATTTTCACCCCTCCAAAATCATCATCATCTTCGGCGATTCTGACGTTTTTGAAGTTTGTGTGTTTGGTTGTGATTAAAGGTAACACCTTTCCTGTTGTTTATCAAATTTTTGTGTTCGTATTCACCCTGTTTTTGTCCGTTTTTTTATGTTTTCGTTTTAAGTTTTGATCATGTTGTTTATTTTGTTTCTGTGATCGTTGATGCTCGCCTTGTTCTTTGTTTGTGTTTGTTGCGTTTTTGAGACAGTTGTTT
>Ga0228710_1005973_pt1 | contig 18714 bp, 12 predicted proteins | sample MedpolnodulmetaG_FD_177995 | JGI IMG/M metagenome (GOLD analysis project Ga0228710, IMG submission 177995) | Root nodule microbial communities from Medicago polymorpha collected in Santa Monica, California, United States - pink nodules | ecosystem: Host-associated > Plants > Roots > Nodule...
TTAATGAATCGATTTAATTTTTTAAAACACTATTGTATTTCATTAAATGTTTCTAATAATATAATCAATTTGATACCTATACATGAAACTCTAATAAATCCGTGCATCGCACGGGTTAGAGTCTAGTATCTCTTGAATTTGGCTATTATTAAGGCTTCTTGATTTACAAAAGAACTAGGTTTGGCTGATGCACGTACAGAAGCAAATAGCTGCACTTTTCTCATTTGCTTTCATCAATATTGAAACAAAACAATTATCTCCATCCCTCACAAATCAATCCTGGGTTACATCGTTCCAGTGTTTAACAGATTCGAGTTGTTCTGTCACCTTTGATATGATTCATATCAGAGAAGAACATGTTGTATCATGGGAGGATATGCGCTTATGAGGTGGATAAATCCTTATGGACAGTGACTTCGTCACGCCTCAGGTTATATAACGGCTTACTATTTTATAGGTCAAGATTTCTTGTTTGTTTACTTCACAGTTACCGACGTCAAATCACCGCAATTTCAAGAAAGATAAGTTTACTTGTTATCCCTCTTGTTTATTCTCTTTAATATTTAATTGATGCTTTTATTTATATGATGATTATTATTTATAGAGAGAATTTATTCCTATTTATACAACATTTTTGTTGTTTGAAAATTGGTGTTTGACATGGCCTAATTGCATTCTGGTGACTCAGATTAGAGGATTGTCTTATCATTGTCCTATTGTTCTTTAAGTTAATGAGGAAAATTGGGGTCAAATACTGTCTCGTATGTTGAAATATTGGGCATATATTCCTGTTTATAAGTAGTTTATTTGTGATGAATGGGGGAATTTTCAGGTGGATGAGTGGGGGGACTTTGTTATTAAGGAAAATGTTAAAAAGATTAAATTGGCTCTCAAACTTTGGCATCAAAATCACACTAAAAACTTACTAGGAAGAATCTTACTTTTGAAGGAGCGTTTTTCTTTGGACTGCAAAGGGGAAAATTTGTTGTTATTAGAGGATGAGGAGGAGGAGTTACATGTTCTCATTGCTGAATTATTTTCTTTATATCGTATCAACATTAGTATTTGTTGGAAGCAACCTCGGTTAATTTGGCTTAGAGAAGGGGATGCGAATTCAAAAATTTTCCATGGAGTCATATCTAGTTAGTGCCATGGTAATTCTATCTCTTCTATTCTTGATGAAGGTGTTCAGGTGGAGGGTGTGGGGAATGTGTGTAATGCTATTTTTTCTCACTTTCCAACTCATTTTAAAGCCCGTAATTTTGATAGGCATGGTACGAATAATCTTCAATTTCGTATTTTGTCATCCATGGAAGGGGTGAAGTTAATTATTCCATTGAGATTGGAAGAGGTGAAAGTTGCGGTTTGGGACTATGATAGTTACAAGAGTCATGAGCCATATGAGATTATTTTGGTTTTGTTAAAGAGTTTTGGGATGATATTAAGGATGACATTATGAGATTCATTACTGATTTTCATCAGAATGGAAGGTTGACAAAAGGTATAAATTGTACTTTCATTGTCCTTATTCCTAAGAGTGATTGTCCTCAGCAATTGAATGATTTTTTGTCCCATTTCTTTCGTTGGAAGCTTGTATAAGATTTTCACTAAACTACTAGCTAATATATTATGGCGTGTTATTGGGAGTGTGGTTTCAGAATCGCAGTTAGCATTTGTGAAAGGTACGCAAATCCTTGATGGGATTCATGTATGTCACCAATGAGGTTATTAATGAGGCCCGTAAGTTGAAAAAAGAATTGTTGTTGTTTAAAGTGGATTTTAAAAAAGCGTATGATTCTATTGATTTGATTATGGGCATTTGGATGTTGTTATGGGTAAAATGCAGTTTTCGCTTCTTTGGAGGAAATGGATGAAAAAATGTATATGTACGGCAACATCTTCTATTTTGGTGAATGGTAGTCCTAAACAAAAAAATTGGTTGGAGAGAGGGTTAAGGAAAGGGGACCCTTTATCTCCTTTTCTGTTTCTATTGGCTGTAGAAAGTTTGCATGTCATGATGAAGACAATGGGTGGGCATAACATTTTTTCAGACTATTAGGTTGGTAGAAATGACCCTATAATTATTTCTCATCTTGATTTTGTTGAAACCCTGATTTTGGGGAAGAAAAGTTAGGCTAATGTTCGAGCTATGCGAGAATTTCTTTTCCTTTTCTAGGTTATGTAAAGTTTAAAGGTTAATTATTATAAAATTATGCAAGTTTCAGTGAATGTCAGTGTTTTCTGGTTGAATGAGGTTGCCTTTGTTGTGAATTCCTGAGTTGGGAGGTTGTCGTTTTTGTATCTAGGCCTCTCTGTAGATGGGGATGCATGACGTTTGAAGTTTTAGGATATTGTGCTTACCCGTATTAAAACAAGATTGTCAGGGTGGATGAGTAAGAATTTATCTTTGGGTGGTTGGTTGATTCTCCCTAAGTTTGTACTGTTATCTCTCCTTGTCTCTGCTTTTTCCTTCTTCAAGGCTCCCTCATGTATTATCTCTTCTATTTAATCTCTTTTAAATTGTTTTTTAGGGTGGTGAGGACCATAGGAAAATTTCTTGGGTTAATTGAGATTCTATATTTTGGGAAAATAGTATGGAGGGTTGGGGTAAGACACACGAGGGAGTTTAATTTTGCTCTGTTGGGAAAGTAGTGATGCAGGACGGTGGCATGTGGTTTAGAGTGTCGTATTCTCGGTATGATGTAGAGGGGGTCGTTATAAGGAGGGTGGTAGGGATGGGTATGCTTGGTGGAAAGATTTAGTGTGTATCTGTGATGGGGTTGGTTTAGAGGTCGGGGGCTGGTTTGAGGAGAATGTGTGGATAGAGGTTGGTAATGGTGAAAATACTTTTTTTTTGGAAGGATCGATGGTTAGGGGATGTGTCTTTAAGAGATAGGTTTAAGTGGTTGTTTGATTTTATTGAGAATAAGTGGTTGACACTGGCGGATATGTTCCCTTTGGGATAGGGTGAGTGTGGAGAGGCATGGAAGTCGCGTCGTAGGTTGTTGGCGTGGAGACGGATCTGGTAGAGGGTTGTAATATTTTTCTTCACAATGTGTCTTTGCAGGTGGATATTGAGGATCATTGGCGTCGTATTTGAACCCGACATTTAGGTACTCGGTGCGTGGAGAATTTCGGCTCCTCACTATTTAGGAACCTCATCATGTTACAGTTGAGTAGGAATTTACCTGGCATAAAGATGTCCTCTTGAAGGTGTTTTTGTTTGCGTGACGACTTTTCCAAAATAAGTTACCCACTTAAGAGAAACTATGTAGACGTGGCATAATCCCTTCAAATTCTCAACATTGTGTGAGTGGTTGTGGGTCTCTTGAATCAGCAAATCACTTATTTTTTACCTGTAATATTTTTAGTTCTCTTTGGCATCTTGTTTGCAATTGGCTTGGTTTTTCATCAGTTGATCCGTCTGGAATTGTGGATCATTTTGTTTATCTTGGCATGTGTTTCAAAATATCGGCAGTTAATTATGCATTTACTTTGGTTCTCATGTGGATGAGTTGTTTGGAAAGAAAGGAACGACATGATTTTTAATAATAAACAAAATTTTAAAAATCATCTTATGGACAAAATTAAGCTGCTTTCTTACTAGTGGTTGAACGTCAGATTTGCTCGTATTTCTTTTAATTACCATAGTTGGTGGTTTAGTCGTTTTGTTTGTTTGGACATTGGATAATTTTATTTTGTTGTTTAGTTTGTTGCTTTTGTAAAACTTTGATGTTATATTCTAATATTCCTTGTGCTTTTGTTAATATATTTCATTTTGACTTGTCAAAAAAACATCAAAAAAAGGCTTCCAAAAAAAAGTTATAAATTTATTTTTTATGACATGAAATATAATCTTTCCCATTGTGCACAAAAGATTATAGAATATTTTGTAAACAAAACTTATATAATATTTTTTTTGTATAAAATAGATTATCTTTAATCTAATGAAAAATGATAACTAAACACAAAAACTTAAACACAAAATTGACACCGTGTGATTATACACATTTATCACTTTTTCACTTTTTTTTCCTTCCTCTTTTTCTTTTTCTTCTATTTCCCCTTTCCTCTTTCTGCTTCTGCAACTCTCTCTCTCTCTCTCTCTTCAATTTTCTCTCCTCTCCCTATTCTCTTTGTCTATTACTCTACTCTACAATGGTATCTCACCCATGAATCTCTCTCCGACAACCACCCGACGACCACTCATTGAATCATTACCGTAAGATGAGAGTTGGTTGCAACGACATTTATGAATGATGAGGATGATGATGGTGATCTGAACAGATCTCCGGCGACGTGAACGACAAGAGGAGGTCGCCGACGCCATGAGTTTCAGATCTGAACAGGTTAAAGAGACAAAAACGATGGTAGTGGTCATTGATGAAGGCAGAGGATGCGGTGGTGGACATTAACGAGGGCGGAGGGTGCGGTGGCGGTGACGGCGGTAGTGGGAGAGGTCGGCGGTGGTGAAGACACAAAGGATGGTGGAAGAATTGAGAAAGGATGTACCAAAAAATAAAAAAGAATAGAGAGAGAAAGGCACGCAAAGAACTGAGAAGGAGGAAGAAGATATGGTGTGGTGTGTTTACAATATTGCCCTCTGCTTTAAGGCTAAAATGTTCAAACTGCCCCTAGTGTCTGTATTGTGTCAAAAAATTTGTGTTTGATTATCATTGTTGTAATCTAATAGTCAAGAAAGATAGCCTTTGATTCGTCCGTCTTGCATGATTTATATATCGAAATATCAAATTGATAATAAACAAAAAGGTCTTGTTAACGAGTGTTCAGGAGCACTCTTTAAGCATTCCTAATAAAGAAATTATTCTTTAAAAAAAGGTAAAGACTTCAATTTTCAATGCAATAGATGCACAAACTTTCATAAAATCTTACCACTTTGGATGCTTAAAGAATTCTCCAGAGGCACTCGTTAACATTTTCCTAAACAAAACTATAGGAACAATTTGAAAACTAGACAAAACCTTTGTAAATAATTTCTGTTTTGCTGACAAAAAAACTTTTAAAATAATGTAACTTGCACTTGAAATGTGAAAGATTAGAAAAATTATGACAAAACACAATCTCTAAACCAATAAATGAATGTCGTGTCATTTTGTTATGCGGGAAATAGTAGTGATATTTAAACAACCGTTTGAAACAACTTTTGTGCCAACTTCTTTTATCTCTCTTTCTATTGGGAGAGAGAGAGAGAGAGAGAGAGAGAGAGAGATAATCAGAATATAATGTGAGTATGAGAGAGCGTTGTCACAAAGTGATTGTACAAATATCATTTCTCTATAGAAAAATGAATGTCATGTCATGTAAACTTGGATCAGAATATATCTAATACTACCCAAAAGTGTTTAGATGAGATAACGCAAATCCCTTCTAGATTAACTAAGGTTATGGGTTAGAATCCAGTCTAGGACATGCAGCAGCGTTAATACTCTTTAGAAGAATTTGTCGCACATTCGGATCTCATAAGGCTCGATGATTAATCTTTGGATTTGTGCATGAAAGATGCTTAGTTTACGCCAAAAAAATATCTGACACTGCCGCAAAAAATTTACACCATTGACGATCTATTCCAAATTTCCAACACAAGTTAGAGTTAAAAATAAAAATAAAATCACGCATACATGTGATAATAAATGGGTTCAACTTTCCCGTAAGAAAAATTCATACATACAACTGTACCAAAACAATTTAGACCCAACACCCCATTTATTCATCTTAAAAACGTAAAAAAAAATAAAAATTGAGGGGTAAAAAGGGTGAATTTTTAGCCAAAACTACTTGACAAAAAGAAAAATTTCTTCTTTATAACTCTTTGGTTCCTAGAGGAAGGAAATATTAGTAATCCAAAGATCGATCAGAAGGTAAGTAAATCCTTTCACCGAGATATTGAAACTGGGTTATCCTGAATGATCTATCATTTAACGAAGTTTATAACTACTTGAATTTAATCATTTAATTTAAAAGGTACTTTCCTTTTTGAATGCTTTTCTGATGGATCTTATAGTAGTACTTAACTATTTACATAAAAGAGAAATGCTAACCAGTGCCTCAGGAATACTGGTTAAAGAAGTAAATATAGTAGATATTGCGTTAGAAATTGTGTAGTCAATTCTTCAAAAATCAAAAAAGTGTTATTTTCAATTAAAAATTGTCTTTTTTGACTTCCTTAATTAGTGCCCCAGGGGTAGGCACCGGTTAGCATGACTTGTCCAAGGCATTAATACTCAACTAGAAGTCTTAACAATGAAAAAAAAAGTGAGGTATTGTCTAAAATTTTCATGACAACCCTGCATAATCCTTAACTAGAATCTCAATATATAATTCCTTATAGCAATTTGGTTTAGAAATATTGAATCACTGTTTGCAATTTTGTTTGCACATTACCTATGATTCATTGGCAGCAATTTTATCGTGAATATATATCTGCATAAGCTTGCATTTTCATTGTTTCACATTTTCTTTCTCTGCTATATATTAAAAACTTGCTTTAGTCTCGTCATTCTTAAGCAAGCCTCAAGGTACTCTCATCTTTCTTATTTCCTTCAAATTTCTTATAATTTTGAGTATATCTTATAATTATTTAAATAACTTGTATATGTAGCGCATTTAATATTTTTTTTTTCTTTAGTAAATCATACTTTCAACTTGGTCCTCCCTAAACTTAATTTTGGACTTCGTCCTTGCATGACATGAATATGTCTCTAGATTGTACTGTAATAAGGATCCTTTTGAGTCATCTGGGTCGTTCAAGCAGGATCCTACGATGTCATCTCGTGATCTACTTACAACTGTCCCTCAACGACATCTCCCCATGTAAAGGTTCAAGGACTAAATCTTATAAAAACTAACTCAAGGGCATTGGTTCAGGTACATATAAATTTTACCCTAAAATTGCCTAATAGATATAAGGCGTTTATTGGCTTGAGTGAGAAGTATTTTTACAGAAATCATCCGTCACCGTCCAAGAAGGAGGCTGCCGACGAAGCTCCTCCACTAAGAGATCATTCAACACCACCATCCAGATATCATGGGTTCGACTGGATCAAGTGGGGATCGAACCTCAAAACAACATATTTCCTTATATTTCCAAACGAGATGGATGATTAACACACACCTCTGTTCAACAGCCGTCGACACATATACTAACAAAATACTAAAAATATTAAGCTTCACTTTTAAATCGGGTTCACTTTTGAATCGGGTTCACGTTAATCACCCTTTCATTTGTTAGGCAAATAATACTTGATAGACAAAAATTATCTATACTATATATAAAGAAAACTACCATTTTCAGCACACTTTTGGATTGGACTTTTCTTTCCAAAAATACCCTTAATTTTTTAATTTTAAATACAAATAACACATGTAACAAATAGATAAGAATAAATTTTATTTTAAGGAGAAAACTTATACACAATTCCTTATGAACTGTTCTTACCGTTAGCCAATTATAAAATAACACGTGGATTACTAATCCATGTCACTAATCGTACCCGTTAACCCTCTTTTACCTTTGTTAACCATAGATCAAACTCACAAAAAACTAGCACAAAACAAAAACTCATGTTACTTTTTTATCTTCCGATTTTATGTTGTACATCTCTGTTGTTCCCCTCAATACAACCGACAGAGATTGCCAAGTATTTTCATATCCCTTCCACAAAAAACAGTATTTTCATATTATTTTCTTAAGTTACTCTTCCTTAACCTTTGATCAATTGTAACAAACGTGAGCGAAAAATAATTGTAAAGATTGGACTTTAAATCCTCTAAAAAATATTAGTAATAAACGTGACAGAAAAATAATGTTAAAGATTGAACTTTAGATCCTCTAAAAAAAATATTAGTAACAAACGTGATCAAAAAAATTTGTTAAAGATTGGACTTTAAATCCTCTAAGAAAAGATTAGTAACTAATGTGTGGAAAAAATCTTGTTAAAGATTGGACTTTAAATACTCTAAAAAAAAGATTAGTAACAAATGTGAGCAAAAAATAATAATGTTAAAGATTGGACTTTAAATATTCTAAAAAAAAGATTAATAACAAACTTAAGCAAAAAATAATGTTAAATATAGGACTTTAAATCTTCGGAAAAAAAGATTAGTAACAAACATGAACAAAATATAATGTTAAAGATTGAACTTTAAATCCTTTAAAAAAATATTAGTAATAAACGTGAGCAAAAAATAATGTTAAATATTGGACTGTAAATCCTCTAAAAAAAGATTAGGCCTCAAAAATATTTTAGAAAAAGATTTGTTAGCACTATATTAAATATTAATAAGTAGGGTTCTCACAGTTAATAATTCGTTCCCGCATTGTTTAGTTTTTCTCATCTTCTCTCAGCCCTCTGCATTAGAATTCAGAATTAATCTGTATGTGTTTTTCTTTTTCTTTCATGTTACAACTAATCAAAGTCGATTAATTTTATGGAATATATTTGACTTTGCTGGTTTATAAGTGATTATGATTCAAATTGTTTACGCTTAATTTTAAGGATTATTTGACTTTGCTGGTTTATAATTGCTTATACAAACTATGATAACGTGGCTTCTTTTTTTATATAAAGAGAACCGTGGTTTTTTGTATAATTATTATTAAATAAAGGAAAATTAAGCAATAACATCCTCTTCCGTTAAGCTCCTTCATCTGCCGTTTAAAGGAATAAAAGCATCGATTTTTTCTGTGATTCCAAACGTTCTACATGTATACAATTGATAAACTGCTCCCATGGCCCCATCGAATATCCAGCGAAATAAAGTGAAATCAAAGTGTTAAAACCATTTAAACAATTCAAAATTGTTAAACCATAATCACACTCATGTTACCAACAACTAAAAACAGAAACACTAGACAGCTTCAAACCACCATCTTTTGTTTTTGGTTACATTCAAACCACCATCTTAGAGGACATTAAAAGAGAGGACCGCTAAGAAGTATGGATACGAACACCGACACCATATACAACACTGATACTGACATGCCAATAACGTTGATAATTTGAGAAAATCACATAATTTAGGGTAATTATATTTGTGGATACGGATGCAACACGTGTTCAGAAACATCTAATATGAGGAGTGTATGTGATTCATAGGCAAGGAGTAATATCATAATTCGTAATCACAATATAAAAGACAAAAAAATCAACTAGAAGTGGAAATAGAACCGATAAATAGGGTAGAAAGAAACAAATGGCTACACTACCATATCAACAGGAATTCATAAACTTAATTGCTCAAGGAAGTATCCCACCACATATTTTAAAGGTAAAAAAAGGTGCACCTTTGATGTTGTTGCAAAACATAGACCCTAGATATGACCTGTGTAAAGGAACACGATTGTTATGTCGTGGTTTATTTAAAAATATGTTGGATGTGGAAATCCTAACATGAAGCAATGCTGGAAAAAGAACACTCTTGCCCAGAATTAAATTAAAAATGAATGCGAGTTCAAGATTTCTCTTTATGCTCGGTAGAAAACACAAGGGCAGTTTTGCAACAACATCAAAGGTATAAAGAAAGTGTAACCTAATATTGACCGAGTTCAAATGTTGATCGTTCTATTTTTTTTAAGGATTTTTGTTCTTTCTATTATTAATAAAATTAAAAAAATAATAGTGAAATTCCACTTTTGAACCCTGTTTTTTACGGGCAGTTTTGAACTCTTTTAAAAAATTCATACGAAACACATCCTATAAAAATTTAGAGTATAATAGATATTTAAACTCTGATATGTGTTACATGCAACTGAAACAACAAAGAAAACTTTGTCAAAAAAAAAACAAACAAAGAAAACTGATATTTTTGTTGGCAGCAGAGTGGATTATGGAGTCTTTTGATGGCTGTTTTTGATATTAATGCAAGCTTTACAACCAATGTGTTTGCTATCTTATTATACCTGGACCAGAAGTAAAAGCAAGTTTTCAGTGTGATCCTTTGGAGTATATGGAAGCATCGAAACAATAAATTATGGAACAATGTTACTGAAACAGCTCAAGTTATTTGTGCTCGTGCAGAATCTCTTCTTACTAGTTGGAGGAATGCTCAGCTTATTCATCATCCTATCCCTCACCATCCCGCGACCCCGAACGACTTGAAGTGGATTAAACCAAGTCCCGGCAGATTTAAATGTAATGTTGATGCGTCCTTTTCTCAAGCTCGGTATCGGGTTGGCATTGGTGTGTGCATTCGAGATGATGAAAGTCATTACGTTTTAGCCAAAACTGAATGGATGTCTCCGCTCCTTGATGTGGATTTGGGTGAGGCTTTAGGTTTATTATCAGCCATGTACTGGGTTCGCGATCTGCAGCTAGGTATTGTGGACTTTGATCTTGATTCCAAAATTGTGGTAGATAGTCTTTATGACAGTAAAAGTGGCGTCTCTAATTTTAGCGCAGTAATAAATGACTGTAGACATCTGTTAGCTTCTGATTTAGTAACCTCTGATGTTAGGTTTATTCGGAGACAAGCCAACGAAGTCGCTCATAGCTTTGCTCAAGTGGCTTTGCGTCACGCTAGTTTCCATATTCATATTAGGATTCCATCATATATCTCTGCTATTATTATGAATGAAATGCAATAAGTTTCTTCTTCTCAAAAAAAAAATCTACTCTGTCTCTTTTCACATTACATATCATTTAATTTGCTACTATGTTTGTTAGTTTCATTTTTTATTTTTTTTTTGCATATGAAATATGGATATCATTTTTTTCCTTAAAAATATATATATCTTTATCCACAATTTAATTTACAACATAAACTATTGAGGCTTCCGTCAAAGAATTATAAATTAATCATTTTTCTGACAATAGATTATAATCTTTTTTCCGGTACTAACAAAAGATTGTATAATCAACAATAGTCAAAGAAAGAACAGTTCAGATCAGGAAACCAACAATATATACCAGATGTACTCTATCTCTTTTACATTACAAAATCATTTAATTTGTTTATCTGTTTGTCATTATTCAAATCTTGCACACATATAAACCATGCATAGCAATTTTGTTTTTCCTTCAGAACGAGCATACAATTTAATTAACAACATAAAATAATAAGGCTTCCGACAAAAAGTTATAAATGTTGCTTTTTCATAACACATATAATATTTTTTGGTACACACAAAAGATTGATTATATAATAATTGTGTTATACAAAAAAGATCATACAATCTTATAGTCAAGAAAGATAGCCTCTGAACGACGTTAAGGTTTTTTATATCCGTCGGTGTCCCACGGGGTGTTATCATAATATCAAATCAAATAATAAACAAAACTATAGGCACACTTTAAAGATAAATAAATAGACAAAACTATGGGAAGGCTTGCATGGGAGAGTGACTAATTGAACAGATATGATGACCTGTGCATCGTGGTCTTCGTCCTTCGCCCAAAATTATTAGGGATCCTTAGGATATATTTGGTTAGGTTCTAAAACGCTTGTGAGAGTGTGAATCCTTTATATGACTGTTTAGATGAAACACATTTATTTGGACTCAATTAACCGTGAGAGTGTAAGTCCTCATTTTAGGTAACCATACTAACGTCTAACGAATCTTAGAGGAGTGGCGACTTTTTATCGTAAGTGCACGTATACATCTTTAGAGTGATGAGGAGCAACTTGAAATCTGGAGGGACATATGAGTCCCACGAGGTTAATCGTTGTTTATATAATACTTATGTCGTAATTAGTATAAACGTTGTTAATTGCTCTGAATTAAACCAATCCTATTTGTGTAGTCAATCAATCTTACAAACACTCTTAGTACTTTATTACTTTGAATAATTTGATGTACTTGCCAAATTTGACATCACCCGCCACTCACTTAATACAAGGATAACAAGAATACAAAAAATACAAAAAAATAATATTGAAATAGGTAATTAATTTAAAATTATAACAAAATTGGGTTGAAAAATTGAGATAGTTTACTAGATGCATTTCAATTTACTTTCTCACCGATTATAACCCCATCCAAGGTCCTTAGGGATAATAAGTATGAACTACAATTTTTTTTTTGCAATGTACCATTATTATGTCACAAAATTCTAATGCTGAGATGTTTCATCCAGCAATTAAGATGTATTCTGCTTCTGTTGTGGACAATACAATAGTGTTTTGTCTCTTACTAGTTAAGGATATCTAGTTTTCATCAAGGAATTGACAATTTCCACTTGTAGATTTTCTTTCAATTCTATTCCCAGCATAGTTAGCATCACATAATCCAACTACCTTGTAATCTTGAGATTTCTTATAAAGCAATCCAAGATTAGTTGTTCCTTTCAGATACATAAAGATTCTCTTAACAACAGTTAAATGAGATTCACTAGGATCTGACTGAAATCTTGCACACAGGCAGACACCGAATAAAATACCAGGTCTTGAGGATGTTAGGTGAAGCAAGGAACCTATCTGACTTATGTATAGCTTATGATCCACTTTGCTACCAGTTTCTTCTTTGCCTAATTTGCAGTTTGGATGCATATGCGTTTTCATCAGTTTACAATCCTATAGCTTGAACTTGTTCAGAGGCTCCATTTGTACATTGATTGATTTGAATACCAAGAAAAACTTGAATTCTCCCATCATACTCATTTAAAATTCAGCCTGCATTGTCTCAGGTAATTCTTTGCAAAGAGTAGCATTAGTAGAACCAAATAAGATATCATTAGAAGGTGCATCAATTTTTGGCACATCTAGTGCATCATCATATTCCGTGATTTCAGAAGCTGATCCAGATGCTTGCACAAGTTTTGAGGTATCTTCAGAAATTTGTATATCTGCAAAACTTTCAACTAGCTCTGAATTTTTATTGTTAGGCTCTTTGTCATCAAATTTGATGTGTATTGATTCTTCCCCAAAGTTAGTTTCAAAATTATATACTATGTATGTCTTTTAAATAGACTTTGTTGTTTACGATATAACAAGTACATCAAACTGGTGAAAGTAAGCAGTGCTTGGTTTTCTTCCTTTATAAAGCTCATATGATGTTTTTGAAGTAAAATAAAATCACAAGAAAGGGGAGTTTGAATTATGATCTAATAAAAATTCTCAAGTGTATACTTGGATTAGGTTAGTATGTTAGTTAATAAAACAATAATATTGTGAAGTGTGTGATATTGTTTAAAATATAAAGGAGATAGAGAGAAAGAAAATCACACACAAGAAGTTATCCTGGTTCCCCAAATGTGGGTTAGTCCAGTCCCCCACAATACTGTGAGATTTTCCAATATGTAGTTGAGTATTAACTATATCTTAACTATGTCTTTTTCTTAGATCACTTCCTTGGTCTATACAATTTCTCTCTTTTCACCTCTTTGGGCTTGACACTAGTTTCACTCACTAGCTTTTACAAACAACAATCACTAAACACTTTTTAGTGATTCTTTTCAATATCTTTTGCTTTTGATTTACAATGATTTTGCCTTTGTAAAGAACTCAAGTAAAAAGAGTTGCTGCCGGATTTTTAATGTTGCACACGATGAAAGAGTCTTATAAGTGTTCTTGATGTTTTGAAAATCAAGTAAGATGATAGCTTAATGACTTAATGTCTTTCCTCTTTGCAAGTCCTTGTATTTATTGATGGACGGAGTCCCTTGCTGTTGTAATAAACACACACTCCTGAGGGTAAAATAGGTAGAGGAAAGTTTTCCAACTCATCAAAGTGGAAAACTCTTGTGTAAAAATCATGGAAGAATGTTCTCGAAATTCTGAGAACGTTCTCAAAAATCCGCTTTGACAGCTTGCTGTAAAGTGTGACATCATGAATAGTACCATACAGACTTTGCTTGCTTGTTGGCAGCCAAACTTGCTTTGTTATGAGCTGTAGAAAACTCACGCCTTGGAGGGAAAGAAATCAAGTACAAGTGATTTGATTTTATCCATTCCTTTTAGCTTGATGTGGTGTCCATTTCTCATAGCTTCATTCCTTTCTTTCTTGATGTGTTGTCTAATGCTCATAGGTTCTTCTTTGTTTCTTCATAGGATCTTTCACAGCATATTTATCTATTTATTTCCTTTCAAATTTTGAGAGTGTATTATAATAAATATGTTCCTTTTGTAGCATATTACTCTTGATCCTTTTGTACCTCTTTTCCTTAAAGATCCTTGTCAAAATAAATTCTTCCTTAAAGGCCAAGATCTTTGTATCCATCAATACCAATAACTTCCAATTTGTCTTGCTATGGTTGACTTTGGTGTGGCATACATAAGGAGAAGAGATGATCTTTGTTTTGAGAATGTTCTTGAAAACATTTGCTTGCTTTGTAACCTATCTTTAAAATTCACTCAAGAACACATGTTAAATAACAAATAATCTCATAATTCATTAAATATAATTTAAATGTTTTGTTATCATTAAAACAATTATAAACGGAATTTTTGGAATTTATCTCAACAGTTTTGTTCATAATAGGTCTGATATAGATCATGTTTTGTACATAACATGTTGTGTTCACAGTTTCTACCCAAAACTACTTAACAATATCAGTTTCATGGAGCATGGTTCTGATCATTTCTTGTAAACATCTTTTATTTCTCTCTACAACCCCATTTTGTTGTGGAGTTATAGGAGAAGAGAATTCATGGAAGATTCCATGTTTTTCACAAAAGTTTTCAAATGGCTCATTTTCAAATTCACCTCTATGATCACTTCTGACTTTAAAGATTTTTCAATTCTTTTTTAGTTTGTACTTGAGTGCAGAAGGTGCTAAACACATCATATGCTTCATCTTTGGTTATGAGGAATTTTACCCAAGTCCACCTATTGTAGTCATCAACTACTAACTCGTCGAAATAAATCAATGTGAAGTAGTTCAAGAGTTTTGCAGGTAGAGACAATGTTTTTAGGTTTGAAAGCATTTTTAACAATTTTTCCTTTCCAGCATGCTCCACAGAGATCATCTGAGTGATAGTGTAACTCTGGTAGTCACTTGACAAGTTTTATCTTTCTAAGCTTAGAGATTTACCCCCAGTTAGCTTGTCCTAACCTTTTATACCAGATCCACTTTTCATCACTCATTGTTAGAAGGCAAAAAACCTTCTGATCAACCAATTTAGAAAAATTAATCTTATAAACATTTCCTTTCCTCTGACCTATGAACACTATGGATTGGTCGGACTCATTGGTGATTGTACAAGTGTTCTTATCAAACACCACTTTATTCCACACTATCACAAAATTGACTTATGATAAGCAGGTTATGTCTTAGTCCACCAAATAACCAGACATTAGTGATTGAGATAGAAGAGTTACCAATTGTCCTCATACAAACAATCTTGCATTGCTGGTATCCCCCCAAGCCCACAATAGCTCCCTTTTTCATGATCAAGGTTTAGAACAAATGCTTGTCTCCCGTCATGTGACGCAAGCAGCCACTATCCAGGAACCATGATTGGTGCTTTGGTTTTCCTATGAAGTATACTAGAAACATACACAATATCACAGTTAGGTACCCATATCTTAATAGGTCCTTTAGAGTTAGTTCTGAAGGACTTTTCCCTCTTCAGAACCTTGGTCGTGAATCTTTCCTTGCTTTGGGTTTTGAATTCTTCTAAATCTTGAGTTAAACAGTCTTTGGTTTGGATTTGGTCAGAACCTTAGACTATGAGTTCCCAGAATCTGAATTATTCAGAACCTTAGCTTTTTCAGCCACTAGAATAAAATGGGAATATAAACTTTTTGTATTCACTCAGAACAATGAGGCTTCTTTGTTTCCACATGAGTCTACACCTTTTTGAAAGGAGATTCTATTGTAAAACCAATTTCTTCTCGCTTGTTCCTACTTACTCCATAAATCATGGAAATTAAGTTGGTTCTGTCAATACCACCAATGATAAACTCTTCAAGAACATTATCAAATTTAGTCAAAGGTCTGTCAATTTTCTTGATGTTTGAAAGTTGATTTTTCTCCAAAATTTCATTTCTCATTTTGAGATTTTCATTTTGGATTGGCAGACTTTTGTTTTGGTGTTCCAAGAGCTTGGACTCTTCTGTCATCAAATCAAACTGTTTTTGCAAGGTTTTTAAAGCTTTTGATTTATCTAGACAACATCCTACAAGCTCCTTGATGTAACAACCCAATTTTCACTAGATTTAATTTTAATTGTTTTTATGTGTGTTTAATTATGCTCGTATGCGATTAATTACCTATGTGTGTATTTTAATGGGTTTTCGTGTTAGAAGGGTATTTTGGTCATTTTGCGAGTAAGGTTAAATTAGTAATTTCATGGTGAGAGTTATTTTTAGTGTTGCAAGTGAGAACCATTATTTTTACTAAGTTACTATTCGGTTGTGATAATTAGTTTTGGACCGGTAATTATTTGATAACTTTTAACCGTGAGTGGATATAAACTTTGGGAGTTGGTTTATAAGGGTTTTGAGCCCATTAGACTTTAAGGATTAAGCCCAATAGTGTGGACACTATTTAAGCCTTAATCTTTAAGAGAATTGGGGTTCACAATCAATTTACAAAATTTTGAGAAGAGATAGAGAGAGAAAGAGGAAGAGAAGAGGGTTGTTGAGAAAAGCTAGAAGAACCAAGAGGAGTTAGGGATTCTAGGAGCTTAATTGAAGCTTTTGCTAGGATTATTGCTTATTGAGGTAAGGGGGTTAGATTTCAATCATAATCTTTTAGTTAGTTTCTTCTCTCTTTTTCTATGCATAAGTGCTTGTTTGAATAAGTGATTATTGTGAACCTACCCGTTGAAATTCGTGCTCATGTTGTAGTGATATGTTTGAGTATGTTAATTTGATGATAATTGAATTGTTGTTGATGAAATTGCATGTTCATGATATATATATGAATACTTGATGAAATATGCTCAATTGATGAATTGTGACATGTTGTTGTTGAATTGTGATGGAATACATGATTATAAGTTGTGGTTGTAGTTGATTGTTGTTGATAATCTCATATCATGGTTTGGGTATGAATTATGATTGGAGTTGTTGTTGTTGAATTGAGTTGTTGTGAAGAATTGAACTGTGGTTGTTGTTGAAAACTTGTTGTTTTGAAAAATGGTTTTAAAACAATTTATAAAACTTATTCAATTGTCGCAAAACGAGTGTATTCGATGTGTTAGAGCCCCGGGTCATGCCTTGGATCATTTTTGATGAATGGGGGAGTTAACCCTTCTATTTTTGGGCGAAAATGGCGAAGACCTGAGGCCGAAACACGCGAAAACGTGAGTTTACAGAGCGCTGCGCCTGAGCAAGGGCGCTAGGTACCCATAGTTAGAGAGCTAGCGCTAGGCGTTGCACCTCTAGCGCCAGGCGCCCAGGACAGGACAAGGGGAACGTTGTTCCGTGTTCGGGTGCCTGGGGGCAGTCGTGTAGGGGACCTATGCGATCGTTTTGAAGTGTTCCTTTGCTGTTTTCACTTACTTTTCTACTGGAACAAACTTGGCTTTGTTGAAACTTGGATTTTCTAAATGGCTTGAAACTTGTATTTGTGTCGTTTCGATTTTTCAGAAAATAATCTTTTGTGAACTAAAAGGATTACAAGTTTGGTCTACAGTTCTTATGGACTTAAACAAGGCTTGTAAAATTGGTACAATGTCTTAATTATGCCAAACCTGATTTTCAGGTGTGATTGTGGAATATATAAACTTGGGATTTTTTCATACGAACTTAGGCTAATCTTTGAACTAAATGCTTGATAGTTCGTAAGTGGCATATGCTCATACTTATATGATTGATTAAGATCTAGTTGTAGGTTTTCAAACTTGAACAAGTTACTTTGCTTTGAAAAGTATCAATGTTACCCGTTTTGATACTTGATACGGACTTTGTCAAAAATGATTCTTTAAAGCCGATTACTTTATATATCTTTTTGAATGGCTTTATATGATTAAATGAAGATATGTGAATGATTGTTAGGTGTTGAATATGATGTTTATCATAAGGTGTTGTATTTTCTCCTTTACTTGGATTGTGAGAAAGTGTATGGAGTTATTGAGCTATATTATATTGTTGATGTTGATTAATGTATATATGACAATTATATGTTGATTGATTGTGTGGACGTAAATACTTGATAATGCAATTGTTGTTGAAGTTGATCAATGTAAATGGAGGTGTACTTTTACATTGTTGTTGGTGGATATTTATGTTGAAGATTTTGCATTATTGGGTCTTTGCTTGTATGTCCATGCATCATAGTTATATTGAGTCATATGAAAAATATAAAAGGAGGTGTACTTTTACATAGGTGAATTGTAAGAGGAGGTGTACTCTTACATAAGATGTTCTGTTGGCATCTTGTTGTTGGTGACGGTACCACATGCATCTAGAAGAGTCTAGAACATTGCATGCATTTGAGTAATTGATGAGTCGTGTCATAATTGAATCTATGACTTGATGAATTTGTACATTGGTGGAATTCGATGAATGTTGTGATTATGTGGATTGGTGTATACGTACATTGGTGGATTTGTTGACGGTTGTGAATAATTGTATACACTTGGTGAATCTAATTGATGATAATTATTTTTGTAATAGTAATGAGGTGAGAATTGTATATGTATATACATATGATGTGGTGATTTCTGTGATAATGATGATTGCTTGCTTATAACTTTGAAATGATGAATTGTACTTGTTGAGTTAAGTATGCTAAATAAAGAATAAGGTGAGTAATCATTTCATTGATTGATGTTGATAAATGATGAGCTTATGTCGATGACTCGATTAGA
>Ga0228710_1005975_pt1 | contig 18709 bp, 15 predicted proteins | sample MedpolnodulmetaG_FD_177995 | JGI IMG/M metagenome (GOLD analysis project Ga0228710, IMG submission 177995) | Root nodule microbial communities from Medicago polymorpha collected in Santa Monica, California, United States - pink nodules | ecosystem: Host-associated > Plants > Roots > Nodule...
GTAAACATGAATTTTATTTAAAATAATAGAAGTACAAAATTTTATTTTAAAAACAAAAATGTTACAAGAAAAAAAAATATAAGTCGTATATATTGAACACAAAAAATCATATGCCACTTCCACACAGTAGCAGTAGGTACGGAAATGTCATATGTACCTGGGCATAGAAGAGAAGCATTAAAAACATAACAAATTTGTTTTAAATAATAAAGGGGTAAAAATGGATTTTAGATAAAATAATAAGGGTAAAAGTGGAAAAAAATATGATAAGCTATAAGCTATAAGCTCAAACGCTACTTGGAATAGCATCTGAAAAATAGCTTATAAGCTCGTGAAATAAGCTATAAGCTCGTTGTAAAAAATTGCTACCAAACAGAGCTTTTTTTGTCAAACGAGCTTATATGCTATCCGCTATAAGCTATAAGCTCATTTTTTGGCCTTGCCAAACAGAGCCATAAATGTACGACCAAATACATCCTGCATTTCCTAAGTTAGTATAACACTCCATATAACTTTCAAGAATATTACTCAAGATATACATGACAGTTAATAAACATGAGTCAAATTACATGAAAAATTAGGTTTCTTGTCTTACGTAAATACAATATTCACTACTTGAAATTTACTTGATTTATGATTCACACACTAAATAACTTATGTAGAATATATTTGGTCAGTTCGTATAGACAAAAAATACTAGTCATTTCTTCATTGATATAATCAACTAAATATATTAACAAATTAAATATGTTGAATGAAAATTCAGAACCAGCATTGAAATTCATAACTAACAATAGCAAAACAAGTTTGACATAAAATTAATTCATGGAGTAACAATTTTCTCTCCAAGGCGGGAAGAGAGGTAATGATTAAATCCGTTCTCCAAGCAATTATGTCGTATGTTATGAGTATCTTTTTATTCCCTACCACGTTGAGTGATGTTATTGATAAAATGATGAATGCCTTTTGACGGGGCACGATGGAGCTACTCGCAGAGGTATACATTTGTTGTCGTTGGACAAGTTTACTGCTCATCAAGATAATTTTTGGAGGTATGGGTTTAAAGGATTTGACATCTTTTTAATTTATCAATGTTTGGAAAGCAAAGATGGAAATTGTAAATCCAATCGTATTGTATGGTCTCTTTAAAGCTCGGTATTTTTCAAGTAGTAACTATTTTGATTCGAAACTTGGACACAAACAAAGGTTTCTCTGGCAAAGTATTTTTCTGCAAAAAAGTGGAACCATCACTTGTTGCATAATTTCTGTATTTTTTTAAAGTAATTAATTAATTGAAATAACGTAATGAACTTTTGTTCTCTAATAAATTCTATTATTTTGCAGATTATACATTTTAATCTAGAGAAGTTTAATTAAAATTGCACTAATTTTTTAGATTAAAAATAACAAGAAATATCATAAAAAGTATAATTTTGTTAACAAAAAGTCAAATTGAAAAGAAAAAAAAGCGGCTTAGGAGAACAGAAAATAAAATCATTTAAACAAAATATGTGTTGTGTAAAACTATATTTTTTTTTTACTGTATGCAAAACAAAAATTTGTTTTCTAATAATCTTATCTTAATTGTAAACAAATAGAAACCACATTTCTAAAAATTTCTCCACTTCAAGAATGACTTAAAAAATATATCAAATGTATCAATAATTGTTAATTGAATCAACGTTAAATGTTGATATGCATATAAACAATCAATTTGCCGACCCCGTGATTTGGAAGGGACATTGCATTATATACACACTATATGCAGGGGTTGATGTTCGAATCCCACACACCCCGACTTATTCACTTTAAATATTACTTGACCAAAGAATGTTGTATAGCTTTTGATTTTAAATTTGATTCTAACACATAAATTTATGATTCAACTCAGTTTTACATGAATGTGTCCAAACACATTATTTTATTTGCAAATCACTTTTAGTCAAAATCAATTCACTAAAAATCAATTCTTGTGAAAGCAAAACCAAACATATTGATGTCAATACACATACACACTTGGTTACATTTCAAACCAAATATGATTTCTTCTATTAGACACTATTTATTTGTACCCCTTCCCTAGACAGACCTTATCAAAGAGACCTTATCAAAGACTTAATCACAATTTTAATCTCCTATTTTTACCCACTTAGGAATTGGCATTCCCATTCCTCAAATTTTTGCTATTAAAAATAGTTATGTGGCATATGTTAAATGATGTGTCATAGAAAATTATGTCGTGGAATCATCAACACACATGAAATTCAAAAAACCCTCTAAGTTTTTAGTTTAAATAGGATATATCATCATTTTTAAGACAAAAACAATTCTTAATGAGACATTAAAGTTGAGCGATTTTATCCAAAAGTCCTAGCTCAACTGGCAAAATACCGATCGGGGTTCGAACTCCGGTACCTCCACTTGTGTGTGAGTTTATAATGACTTTGCCATTTCGTCTATCTACCAAAAAAAAAAATTGAGTGATTTTAGTCTTGTTAGCAAAACTCAGTTGATAGCCGCAACGACAATTATATGTAGAAGCCGAAGATCGAACCCCTACCTCGTGTGACCTCAACAACAGGCATATTTGAGAAAAAATAAAATGGGGAACCCCTACCTTACTCACTCACTCACTGTCCATTTTATTTTCTACCCTTAACAACCAAGCTTCATTTTTTTGAAGATGAGAAAGCTACCTCTTTATGCGCTCTCTTCAAATTTTCACAGATTAGGAGGCGCAAGAAATCATAATATTGAAAAAAAAACAAATTTGTTACTGAAACATTCAGGGTAAGATTTTATTGTGTTAAACCTGAAGTAAAGCCAAAAGGAACATTCAGGGGAAGATTGGAATTTGAAAGTTATGAAACTGTTCCTTACACGAAACGAACTTGCTTTATTGCGATGTCGATAGATTTAGAGAGGGATATAGGTTTGAAAGCGTTTCAAGAATTCAAACAAATATTTTCAGGGAAGAACAGATTGGATGATCCAACACATCCACATAGTGTTAGGGTTACAAAAGTTTTCAATAATATTATCAATGCATTGCATAGAGAGATGAACAAAATGAGGTCTGCTTCTGAGTATACCATTCTGCATTGTCTTTGGCTGCGTTTAATTCGAAGGTCGCCTCCTTCTCTATCGCATTTGGATGGATTAAGTTGGGAGGTTTACTTTATAAATCATCCTAGTAAAATTCATGCTGCAAGTTTCCCTGGTGGGAAGTTTACTTTATCCACCGGTTTGATCGAGCAAAATGCATGTGATGCAAAGTTAGCAATGATTTTAGCACACGATGTATTTCGTGATTTTGACGTTTTTGCAGAGATCTCTATTTAGTTTTATGATTTGAAAAAAATATTGGTTTTCTTGTTAATTAGTTTGCGCATATTGTTGCTCGGCACGGTGCTGAAGGGTTTGAACATCCCCAGTATATATCTAAGAAACGAAGGTATGATTATTTCCCTATCTCTCTTTTCTAGTCCATTAGTTTCCTGTGTGTGTTGTTCTTTAGTTGCACAATAGATTCATTTCATTGATACAGATTTTTTAGGAACATGCCTCAGTAACAAAATAAAGTCTGAAGACGTATAGTGTACATGCATGCAATGCTCGAATACACCCTCCGCCTCACAAGGAAATGATTAATAGTGTTGATTTTAATGGTAAAATAGTGTTGATTTTACTAAAACACCTTTATTAATTATAATTAGTAGAGTAGTTTTACACAATTGAAATGCAATAAATAAGGGTATGTTAGTGAAAAAGAATAATAAATGTTGTATTGGTATTATAAAAGGGACATACTGATTTGAGACGGAGGGAGTACAAATTAAGATAGTGAGTTAGGGATATATTGGGGATGATACATAATGAGTTTGTTAGATATACATGCGGGTGATGATAGAGAGTAAGTTAGTTAGAGAAATCGTGTATAAACACTACAAGAAATTTAACATTTTGCGACACCTAACCTGCGACCCTTGGCTCAAAACTTCCCCAAAGTACACCACTGCGACGGTTGTTGCAACTGTTTTGCCCAACCGTTGCAAGTTTTGTAGTGATTTTCCCTTTACTCTTACCAATTAGTCAATTGCGCTTTTCACCCAAAATATTTTCCTCTCCCGCTTTCTCAATTTCACTCCCACGGTTCCCACTCTTCAAAACCCTAAAACCTCCAATGTACACGAGTTGAATTTTCACATTTGTCTTTATTCAGACAATAGAGTCGTGACTCTGTTGTAGAAAGACAAAGCCTTGCAGAATAATTTTTGTAAGACTGGCAGCTAAGAACGACTTTTTCACCAAAAAACTAGCCAGCTATGTCTCTAAATGTACCTACATGCAAGGCTGGCGATGGTGGTGATGACAGAAGAATGGTGGCAGCGACAGAAAAAGGCAGTGGTTTCATGTATTTTTACATTTGTTTACACTAGTTCTTCCTTATAGGTTCATGATCCGTTACCATGATTTGACATGGCTCTTTTGGTTCATTTTGAGTTGCATCTTACATGTAGCAAGGAATTAAAGTACTGTGTTGTATCTCTTCTGGTCCAGTGCTCCTTTCTGCCAGTCAATGTTGTTTTCGTCATTAAATATATACTCATGCTTATCCTCAATCCAATGTATTCACAATTTGCAGTTTTGAATTTGAAGCTGATTACATTGGGCTTCTACTAATGGCATCAGCTGGCTATGATCCTCGGCTAGCACATAAGGCGTACGAGGAAGTAGAAGAGTTCCAGGATTCTATGCCTGTAGGCTCTGTCTCTGCCTACCCAACAGGAAGAGAAAGAGTCAAAGCGTTGCTTCGGCCTAAGATAATGGAAGAAGCTCTTAGTTTGTATAATGATGCAAGAACAAGACGTGGGATTGAATGATTTCATTCTTTAGGACAACACATTTATCACCTCCATAAACTATTAGGTAACAAACTTTATATACCTAACAAGTTATGTTAAACTGAAGTGAAATACCGTTGTCATGCGGTAGAGTATGATGTGATTAAAGGGGTTCCGATGAATCTGAGTTTGATTCGACTGTGATACAAAGAGAGCAAGTTGGTGACACAAAAGTGTGGTATTTTAGAATCTTTGATTGGAGATGGGGTTACTAAATATTTGCAATCCAATCATTTTCACAAGAATCCTGAAGAGTCTCATTGAGGAGAAAATCTAAAGAAACACTCGAGCACGTGCAAAAACAAACATCATAGATGTAGCTAGCAGCAGAAATTGGGAATTTGTTGATTCCTTTCTTCAAGTTTCAGCATTTCATGTGCAAAAATATACATTTTATTAGGCATATCATGTGCAAAAATATACATTGAAGTGAATTATTGATGCATGTAAACCAAGAAGACATATTGAATCTCGCTATTCTAATGGTTTTTCGGATTCCCATGGAACTGTAATAGCCAAAGAACAAGTCCAAACATGAAACTGTAAAAGAAAAAGCATGTTGTCTTTGCTTCCAATTATATGATGTGTATTTTTAGCTTTTGTAGTAGTAAGGGCTTGCTCTCTAATTTATTGAAGAAATGTTTCTTATTTGGGAAACAAGTGATTAAACTCTTTCATCATCACATTCCTTTCTTATATATAACAAGAGATATAACTTTTGTTAGTAGCTCTAATTGGTTAGACTCTGACCATATACACTTTCTAAGGAACTCCTTTGTGGAACTATATATATTGTTTAGATGTGTAAAACACTTTTCTTTATTGCCACTTTTCTTTTGTGTAAGGTAGATGGGAAACCCAGGAAAGTGTTTGAACATTTGCCTACCTCTTACTTACCTTCTAGTTTGTTGATCCTAGAAATTTTTCTTTGTTGTGTTATAATTCCTTTTAGTGTTTGTTGAGACTTGAGTTGTTTTTCATTTACATAGATATTCTATAGATACTAATTGTTTTCTTTTCTTTTTCTTTGTTGAAGCCTTCTCTGCTGCCAATGCTCTCAAGTCTCATGCTACAATCACTGGTTTTGGCCGACGACTTTACAAAATAGGGTGATGATGTGTTTTGTAATTATAAAAGAACTTGCAGATCCTATTGTTACATAACATAATTACCTGCATTTCTACTTCAGTTTTATTATATTTGCTTTGCCTGCACTTTTTCACCTCTCTTGCAGATTATGACCTTTGACCTTGTATCCTTTGTTAGATATATATTGGAGCAAAGTAACTTGTGTGAATGTTTTAAACCTTTAACCTTCTGCTAAACATCTATATTAACTAATTATGATGAACAATGTTTTGGCACAAAAAGCACAATATTTTTGTTAGCTCTTTCTTTTATTCTTGTTGTACAATGAGACAAAGGTTGGGAACTGGAACTTCATATAGTATAAAAACTAAGTAGGCATAATAAAAGCACTTTCATTTAAGCTATTACACATATGAAACAATTTAGTATACAAGGTCAGGTTATCCCATTATGTATAGACTTTATTTTCTTTTTTATTTACAGAATGATAATTTCAACAAATAATATTTAAAAAATGTAAACATTATTCATTTAAAACAAAATTTTAATTTTCATTCCTCAATATGCGCTTTAAACCTTAGTTTTGTTTACTAACGAAGGAGTAATACAAAGCAACAGGGTCAACAACTGTTTGGAATATGTAGTAATGGAAAATATGAAGTTTTGTAAGGATAAGGACCGCTACCCCAAGCTCACTTAAATGATGGCATGAGTCTCTTCAAACTTAACCAAAGATTTGGATTCAAACTCGAGCTTGGACAAGCAAGCAACCTTCAAAATTATGAAGAGTTTGTCATACATTTAAGTCATATAAGGCTCGAGGGAATAATTTCCACAATAGGATACTCGGTTTACAACCAAAAACGATGACGACCACTATGTGTTAGAGTAGTGTAGTAAGGTTAGCTTCTTAGTGATTAGTCATGACAGCTGGTGCATATGCCAGCTGTTGAGTTAGATAGAGTAAGAGAACTCTATATATACATTAACTCAACCTTCTAACAATTGAAATAGTAAATACAAAATAAGTTACATTCAGAATTTCAATATGGTATCAGAGCCTCTCCAAGATCCATTGGGCCACCTGCTATCAGGTTTCCGCTATTGGCCACCCACCATTTATGTCCACGAACCAAGCCCAATCGTGCTGGTCGTGATGGGGTGTGTTAAGAGTCCCACATCGGGCAAGACATGGCCTGACAATGTGTTTATAAGTGGGGGCAATCCTCACCTCACAAGCCGGTTTTGTGGGGTTGTGTTAGGCCCAACCACGATTTCTAAGATGGTATCAGTTAGCTTTCTTCGATCCTAGCCTGCATCAATGGCGTTCTCAAATCCCTTTGGGAATCAATCTAACGATTTTCCCTCTTCTCAAGTCAAATTCTCACATTACATCTCTGTCAAGCTTGATGCCAAGAACTTCAAACAATGGAAACAATGCATTCGTATGCACATGGCTGCTCTCAACAATGGCAGATTCAATCCTCACGAAGGTTGTTGATTGTCATTACTCGTGGCAAGTGTGGGAAGCGATTCACAAGCATTTTCGCACCTTACTCTCCACCAAGGCGCGTCAATTACGATCGGAATTGCGAAGTCTCAGTAAAGGTTCTCGAACTATCGAAGAATTTGTTTGTCATGTTCGCGAGATCACCGATTCTCTTGCATCTTTAGGTGATTCCATTCCTCATCATAACCTTGTTGAAATCGTTCTTGAAGCGTTGCCTGAAGAGTACGATCCTATTGTCGCTGCGATCAACAGTAAAGATGTGCCATGTTCACTCGATGAAATCGAATCTCATCTTCTTGCGCATGAAACACGTCTTGAGAAGAACAAGAAGATTCTTGTTCCTGATTCAACTTCGATCAATCTCACTCAGGGTCCATCTCAAGGTTCTTCCCCAAATTCTGTTGATTCGAGTTTGGTTTCACAACCAATTACAAACCCTAATTTTCCCCTAGCACGAATCATTATGTTGCGCATAACACTGAGAATCAAGGATATGGTTATCGAGGTGGCCGCTCTGGCCATGGCAGTGGTCGTTTTGGTCGCGGCGGTGGCCGTGGAGGACGTGTGCAATGTCAGATATGTCATCGCACCAATCATGATGCTAGCATATGCTACTATAGGAACACTAATTTTGCTGCTTCTGGTCATTACCCTCCTTGGGGTGCACCTTCACGTGGTGGTTTTCCGAATTAGTTTGGTGGTTACTCTCCACGTCCTCCTGCTGGTTCTATGTTTGGTGGTTATCCACATCACCCTCCACAAGCTCAAGCCTTCCTTACTGGTGTTGATCCTCACTTTAACAATCAATGGTGGTACCCTGATTCCGGCGTGTCACATCACGTAACACCTGAAGGCTCAAATCTTGCTAACTCTATATCCTTGCCAGGCTCTGATCATGTGCTTATGGGAAACGGTCAAGGTTTGTCCATAAATTCCATTGGCTCTATGAATTTTACCTCACCCTTTAATCATTCCAAATCCTTCTCCCTAATATAACCAAAAACCTAATTAGTGTAAGCCAATTTGCTAAAGATAATGCAGTTTTCTTTGAGTTTCATCCTAAATTTTATGTTGTCAAATCACAGGATTCTTCTGAGGTCCTACTGAGAGGCACTATTGGAGCTGATGGCTTGTACAAGTTTGCAACCATACCTACTTCCTCTTTACACTCTAGTTTGTCATCAAATAATAGTCTTAGGAATTTGTCATCTACTAATCATTATGTAGCTCAATGTAATTCTGATTTCTTGCATAATTCTGCAACTTTACCCATTGTAAATTCAACTACTATTGCAATAAATGATGAATTTGTTAATGATGACTTTATTTCTACTTTTGTTTCTGATGTGTCTTCCAATATCAATAGTAGTTCATGTTCCTCTTACAAACTGTGGCACTCTCGATTGGGTCATCCCCATTTTGAAATTTTGAAACACGTTCTTAGATTATGTAATGTCCCACTGCCTTCAAAATCTGCTCTGGATTTATGCACAGCTTGTTGTCTAGGTAAATGTCATCGTCTTCCTGCTCCTTCATCCAACACTATGTATACCCATCCCTTTGAACTTGTAGTATGTGACCTATGGGGGCCAGCTCCCATGACCTCTTCGGTTGGTTATACATATTTTCTTACATGTGTTGATGCTTTTTCTCGGTTCACATGTGTTTTTCCTCTAAAACTCAAGTCTGATACTATGCCACAATTTGTCTGTTTTAAAACCATGGTTGAACTTCAATTTAATTGTAAAATCAAAGCTGTCCAGACTGATGGAGGGGGTGAATTTCGCCCATTTTCCAAATATTTTGCTGACATAGGCATTATTCATCACCTAGCTTGCCCTCATACTCATCACCAAAATGGGATAGTAGAGAGAAAGCATCGACATGTTGTTGAAACCGGCCTTACCCTTCTTGCCCAAGCTAATATTCCCTTAAAATATTGGGACCATGCCTTTGTCACTGCGTCTTATCTCATTAATCGTCTTCCCACCCTTATCCTTGGTCACAAATCACCCCACTTTGTTTTGCTAGGCAAAGAACCAGATTACAGGAGTCTAAGAACCTTTGGTTGTGCATGCTTTCCTTTTCTTCGTCCCTATAATGTCAATAAACTAGATTATAGATCTCAGGAATGTATTTTTCTTGGCTACTCTATGTCTCACAAAGGCTACAAGTGCCTTAGTTCTAGTGGTCGTGTTTACATTTCTAAGGATGTCCTTTTTAATGAGCTGCATTTTCCTTACAATGAGATCATGTCTACATCTTCTAATTCTGTCAATAATTTTGTTAATTCAAATAATACTGCACATAATTCATCAAATTGGTTTACATCTAGTTTTACTCTCCCTACACCTATTCAACATATCTCACCAGCTCCTAGCCCACAAGTTTCCTCACCAGCACACAGTTCACAGTCTCCCTCACCAACTCAAACTGACTCCCCTACATCCCCTCACTCTATAGCTCAAAATGACTCCCCTACATCCCCTCACTCTTTGGCCTCTACCTCTACAATTCAACCATCAAACTCACCCTCTCCTATTTCAACATGCAATACACAACCAACCTCAAATTCATATAGCCCTGGCCACTTACCTCCACTTATCCAAAATGCTCACCCCATGAAAACTAGAGCCAAGCATGGTATCGTTCAACCAAAACGGTACCCTACCCTGTAACGCCCTATTTATTATTTAATTATTTTTGGTTGAGTTTAGAGTCTTTTATATGACTTATATGATTTATGTTGATTTATGACGTGTTGTGATGTTTTAATATTTTATTATGTGGCTTTATATTATTATTTAGTTAGAAAATACGTGGCTTGGATTTAGTTAGAAAATACGTGGTTTGGATTTAGTTAGAAAATACGTGGATTTAGTTAGAAAATACGTGGATTTAGTTGGAAAATATGTTGTGGGTGTGAGATAATAAAAGCTAAGAGACAACCACAAATTAGGTTTAGGAGCTTTTGGAGAAAAGAGGAGAACCAACAGAAGAGAAGAATTCGTAGAACCTTGCAATCATCTAATCTAAGGTAAGGGTGAGACTAATATTCGCTAATCTTAAGTGGTATAATTCTGAAATTGAACTTAGCATGTAGTTTTGTTGTTGTTCATGTAAAATTGAGAATTAGGGTTAAGAATCAGAATTGATGATAGAACGCGTAAAATTAGTTGTTAAGAGTGTAGAAAGTCCGTAGAATTCATAGATAATTGATGTTCAGGTTGTAGAATGATCATAGGTTGAGTTTCCTATCAGATTTGGGATTTGGGTAGATGAAATTTGGGTTTTTCGTGTGGAATGTCGATGTTTAAGCGTTTTTGCCAAGAAGCGGTTATGTGAGGTTTTGGAAAATGATTTTTGGGGATGGTTGAAACTTGAATTTTTATGTCAACCCAAAACTTATGGATTGTCTCCAAACTTCAAAGCTTGTGTACTATGAGTTCAATTTAGGTGTTTAATGAGTCTAACCTTGTTTGTCATGAATAACCTTGTTAATGAATTATTACATGAATGTATAAGTGTTGATGATTTATTATATGAATGATTATGTTGAATTAACATGATGATTATATGATGCTGCAATTAAATGATGAATATCCATGAGATTATAATATTGAAGTTGTACATTGTTGTTGATGTTGCACGTTGTTGTTGAGTCCATGCATACTCATATAAAGTTGAGGGCTCATGCCCTGTGAATGTTAATCATTCAAACACATTGTTTTCAGGAGTTATACTCCAGCGTTGACTTTGAGGAGTTATTTGCTCCAGCTGACTTTTAGGAGTTTGTTGCTCCAGTGTTGATTGGTACCACATGCATAGTCGAGTTGTTGTTGGGTCGCTGCATTGTCGTTAATGTTGAGTTGTTGTTGTTGTTGTGTTTCAAATGCTAAGTAGAAACAAATGAAGCATATGTGAAATATTATTGATGATAAGTATATGTGAACTATTATTGTTGTCAATTATTGTTGGTTAAGTTGTTAAATTCCGTTGATGAATTATATGCTTATTATTATTGAATGTGAAATCTCACCCCTTCTGTTTGAATGTTACCCCTATGTTGGTAACGTGCAGAAAACCAGGCTTAGCTATTGAGTGAGTTGACTCTCTCGTGTGTCGTCTTAGGGTCGCTCTGATACGTAACGGGATGGGGATTCTTGCTTTGCTTTGCATTGTTACGTATTGTTTTATGAACTATGTTGTTGAACCTTTTTGGATTAAGATTTTCCTTTAAGTTATTTATGTTGAGGCCGTAGTGCCAAAGATTGTTGAACGAAGTTGTTGATTTTGAAATGATTTTCCGTTGCGATATAAATGAATTTTTGACAAGGTTGTTTGATAAATAGTAACTTTACTCTATTTATGTTTTAAAAGTAGTGTGACATTCCGTTTTACGTTGAATACTCTGATTATTTGTATTATTTACGTTGTTGGGAAAACGGGGTGTTACATACCCTACTCCTTACCCATGTGGAACCCTCAACTGTTTCTTAGGCACTTAGTGATCAAAACTGGTTAGCTGCAATGAAAGATGAGTATGCAACTCTTGAGAAAAATGGAACTTGGACTCTGGTTGTTCCTCCTGCTCACAAGAAACCTATCGGATGCAAGTGGGTGTTTAGGGTTAAAGAGAACCCTGATGGCAGCACCAACAAGTACAAGGCCAGATTAGTAGCTAAAGGCTTTCATCAAACAGTTGGGTCAGATTATACAGAGAGATTTTCCTCTGTTGTTAAGCCGGTTACTCTTCGTATTGTACTCACTATTGTTGTCACCAACAAGTGGCCAATTCAACAAATCGATGTGAATAATGCATTTTTAAATGGCAATCTGGAGGAAGAAGTATACATGCAGCAACCTCCAAGTTTTGAGCACTCTGACAAATCTCTTGTTTGCAAATTAAACAAGGATCTCTATGGTCTCAAACAAGCTCCTAGAGCTTGGTTCGAAAGACTTAAGAGTTCTCTTGTTCAACATGGCTTTAGAGCAAGCAAGTGTGATCCTAGTCTTTTTATGACCAGAAGTTCGTCACTCACTATTCTAGTTCTAGTGTATGTTGATGACATAATTATCGCTGGGAATTCTTTAGCCTACATTCAAAAGCTTATCAGCCAACTTAACTCAGAATTTGCTCTCAAACAACTTGGTGCATTGGACTATTTCTAGGGATTGAAGTTTCATATCTTCCTGGTGGTTCTCTATTTCTTTCTCAAGCAAAATATATCCGAGATTTGTTAGTCAGGGCTCATATGGTTTCAGCTAAAGCGATAAGTACACCTATGGTATCTAGCAGCAAACTGACCAGGTTAGGTTCCAACTATGTTGCTGATCCTACGCTATATTGATCCATTGTTGGTGCTCTTCAATATGCTACTCTTACCAGACCAGAAATTTCATTTTCTCTCAATAAAGTGTGCCAGTTCCTCTCCCAGCCTTTGGAGGAACATTGGATTGTTGTAAAACGTATCCTTCGTTATCTCAAAGGCACACTACAACATGGTCTTCTTATTCAAGCTGCTCATGTCCATCAACCTTTCACTCTTACTGGTTTTTGTGATGCAGACTGGGCTTCAGACTCAGATGACAGAAGGTCCACGTCTGGAGCTTGCATTTACTTAGGGCCCAATATTGTCTCATGGTGGTCTAGAAAGCAGAATCTTGTTGCTAGATCTAGTACAGAAGTTGAATACAAGAGCCTTGCCACTCTATCCACTGAGATTCTTTGGCTTTAGTCCCCACTCTCTGAATTACAATTCGAATATTAGAGACCTCATATCTTGTGTGACAATTTAAGCACTGTTTCCCTTGCTCACAATCCTACTCTACATAGCAGAACAAAACACATGGAGTTGGATATATTTTTTGTCAGGGAAAAGGTCTTAAATAACAGTCTCATTGTCTCACATGTGCCTGTTCATGAACAATAGGCTGACATTTTGACCAAGCCTCTCTCTACAAATCGGTTTCTGCACCTCAGACATAAACTTAACATCTTTGATAAGCTCACTACTGCAAAAACTCCTCTAGTTTATGGGGGGGGGGTATGTTAGAGTAGTGTAGTAAGGTTAGCTTTATAGTGATTAGTCATGTCAGCTGGTGCATGTGCCAGTTGTTGAGTTAGATAGAGTAAGAGAACTCTATATATACATTGTCTCAACCTTGTAACAATTGAAATAGTAAACACAAAATAAGTTACATTCAGAATTTCATTACTATGCAATGTGTTAAGCTTCTATTTTGCAGTCTATACGTATAATTCCATTTATTTATTTTTATTCTATTTGGGAAAAACAACAAGAACACATATAACTGTTTTTTTAAATAAAAAACACATGAGTGTGATTGTGGGTGATTGTGAGAGAGTCGGTCGTGTTATTCAATGCATGAAAATACTAATCACACTAGTTGGTTAGACTAATAATCGGGTTCTTAATGAAAACCTTAGAATCTTCCTCTATATTTTGAGATAAATAAGACCTACCTATACTTCTACAATCTATAGTTAGCATTATCGGGTTTAATTAAACTTGTGAATGTGATTTACTTTCACATGCTGCCCGTTTTACCAACAAAAATACAGAGGGACAGAAGCTAAATCACATTGAGCTAATAAAACTGATAAAACCATACATTACAGAAGAAAAAAAATCGGTAAACCAATTTCAATAACCTCCACACTTTAGTGATTCTTTAGAGGATATTCCTGATGATCAGGTTCTTTACACCAGTTTCAGAAGCAGAGACGCAAATGCAAACAAGGCAGGAATAATTTCAAACTTATAGGAACATCGAAGTTTATTCAACTGGCAGAGAGGACTGGAGTGAGGCATGGATTGTTGACAGTAAGTAAGCAGGGGAGAAGAGGTGTGACTTCAAATATGTCATCATCAAGTTCTGTGCAGCAGTCTGTTGGTGTTAATGATCCAGGTTTTCGCTCCTCCGGAATTCACCTTGTGATGGAGGATGGTGAAATTGTGCCGGAAACTCAATTGGGAGGTGAAGAGAGTGAGAAGTTAAAGGGGTTGGCGGCGGAAAAAATTCTAACAAGACAAAAGAAATTGGGTTTTTCGTATAAGACATAGGATGCTCCGGTTAAGGGTAAATTGATCACTTTGGAAGAGGTGGATGTTAACAAAAAAGTGGGAAGGGGGAACAAGTGTCGTGATCAATGATTATTACGACCTTTAATGTAAGAGGGTTATGGGGGAGTGTGAAGCGAAAGAAGTTGAGGGAGTTGATTTCACAAAATAATATTAAGTTTCTAGCGATTCAAGAAACGAAGATGGAGGAGATTTCAAATAGTTTTTGTTGTCGTATTTGGGGAAGTGATGATTGTGATTGGGCCTTTCTCCCATCGGAAGGTAATAGTGGGGGAATTCTCTCCATATGGAGAAAATCTACTTCTAATGTTATTTCTAAAGTGGTGGGTGAAGGGTTTGTGGGAGTGTGTTTGGAGTTGGGTGTGTTAAAGCATAAATTTGTTACTATTAAAGTTTACTCAAAGTGTGATTTGGAGGCGAAGAAAAGGTTGTGGGATAGGTTGGTGGAGTTGAGAAGGGAGTTGGGGGTTGCGGCGTGGTGTATTCTTGGGGATTTTAATGTGGTGAGCCATCCAGAAGAAAGAAGGGGAGTCAACGAGGTTCCGTCGGCATCTCAAAGGTTAGAAATGAACCTTTTCAATCTTTTCTTGAGGGAAGTTGAGTTAGAGGATTTAAGATTATTAGGAAGGAGGTTCACTTGGTATGTGTTAAAGGAGAAGTTGAAAGGTCTAAAAATGGGTATTAAAGGGTGGTATAAGGAGGAGTATGCGGAGATAGAGTAGAAGGTGAGGAAGTTGGTGGAGGAGATAGTGGAGCTTGATAAAAAAAGGGAGGCGGTGGGTCTAGAGGATGAGGAGATTCAAAGTAGAAAGTCTAAGTTTGTGGAACTTTGGAGACTCTTGAAGGCTAGAGATGTTATGTTTGCGCAACGGTCAAGATTAAAATGGCTCAAGGATGGGGATGAAAACTCGAAGTTCTTCCATAATAGTGTAAAGGGGAGAAGTGGAAGAAATGTCATGAGAGCCCTTAAGGTGGGAGAGGGGTGGGCTCAATCTCCGGTGGAGGTTAGACGTGAGGTGGTGGATTTCTTCACAAGGCATACGGCGTCGAGTCATGAGGTGCGGCTGAGGATTGATGGGGTCCCATTTAATACTTTGTCGGAGGAGCAAAATTTGAGTTTAGTGGCTCCCTTTGAGTTACGAGAGATTGAGGAGGTGGTGAAGGAGTGTGATGGTGATAAGAGCCCGAGGCAGGACGGATTCAATTTTAATTTTATAAAAGAATTTTGGTACTTATTGAAGAATGAAATTAGGATTTTGTTTGATCAATTTCATGCTAATGAGGTGGTTCCAAAAAGCTTATTGGCGTACTTTGTGGCTTTAATACCGAGGTGTTTGATCAATTTCAAGTAGTATCCAGTGCATGCACAATGAGGGGTTTATTCCCTTAATATCCTCGATAGTGTACCCTATAGCTTTAGGATACTTCTTGAGGATTTTAAGCAATTTTTCAGTTTCACCCTCATTTAGGCTTGCATTTACAATAACAAGGTAGGTAGAGTTAGGGCCCAAGAGTTCATACCTCAAATTTTGTGGGAGCGGTTTAAGCTCCACTTGTGGTGCCTCTTTTGGAAGAGGGACAGCTTCCTCCTCAACCAATTCTTCTATACCTAAGCCTTTTATGAGAGGATTTTCATCCAATGGCTCTTCATAGGCTTGGGCATCTCCCTCTAGCTTTGTACCTGCATTGTTCACCAAACACATTTCCAAACCATCGTGTGTAGGTGATACTAAAGAGCATTCTTTTACACAACGGTGGATTATATCTATCATGCAACAAGAGTCCTTAATGGAAGGACCCTTCATTAGATTAGAAAATTCAAATTCAACTCTTTCTTTACCAACATTAAATGCCAATTTACCATGATTGACATCAATTATGGCCCTTGCGGTAGCAAGGAAGGGCCTTCCCAAAAGCATTGGTACTTGGATGTCTTCCTCCATTTCCATCACAACAAAATCAGCCGGGATGTAAAACCCTCATACTTTGATCGGGATATCCTCTATAATTCCAGATGGGTACTTAACAGAACGGTCCGCTAATTGTAGGGTCATTCTTGTTGGTTTAAGTTCCCCTATACCCATCCTCTCATAAAGGGATAATGACATCAAACTGACACTCGCTCCCAAGTCACACATGGCTTTCCTAATCGTCTCAGACCCTATGACACAGGGTATGGAAAAACTCCCTGGGTCTTTAAGTTTATGTGGCAATTTGCTTTGAATGATTGCACTATGTTCTTCTGTAAGGTTAACTGTCTCATCCTCCTCAATTTTTCTTTTATTAGAAAGAATTTCTTTTAAAAGCTTTGCATAGGATGACATTTGAGTCAGAACCTCAGTGAAAGGAACATTAATGTAGAGTTTATTTAGCATTTCAACAAATATCCTAAATTTCTCATCTAACTTAGACTTAACAAACCTTTGTGGGAAAGGAGTTTTAGGCTTATAAGGGGGGTAGTGTAGTCGGTTTTTCACTTTCTATCTTAGGTTCCTCACCTTGTGGCTCATTACTATCCTTTTCAACCTCACTTGTTTTAGGTTTCCCTACGGGGTCCTCTAGTTGTCTACTATTCCTAAGTGTGATAGCACTCATTTGGTTAGTTTTAGGTTGGCTAACTTGTTGGGCTACTTGAGAGATTTGAGTTTCTAACATTTTGTTATGAGTAGCAATGGAGTCCACCTTTGATGTAAGCTTGACAAGAGAGTCATTCAAAAATTCAGTTTGAGTTTTAAGCTCTTGAATTTGCTTGGATTAATTCATAACATAATTTTCCATTAAAAGTTCCAAGCTGGATTTTTGAGGGACTCTTTGGTTGTTTGCAAAACCGGGTGGCGTTGTTTGTTGTCCATTGGGATTTTGAGGAGTTTTATAAAAAATTTAGTTTTGCCTCATCCCTTGGTTGTATTGAGCATAATTCATATGCTCAACACTTTCAACAGCACTACCTAGTTGGCATTCAACACGAGTATGGTCAAATATACCACAGACTTCACAATGAGGTAAAACAGGAGCAGGTGTGACAGCACTAATATTTATTTTGTAAAATTTTTGGGATAGTGCGTCCACCTTAGCAGATAAATGATCAAGGGGAGAGACTTCGTACATACTGATAAGTGCTCAAAAGTAGCATATTTTATGTGTTAATCTAGGCATTTTAGTGACTTGTTCTGCAAGTTATCTAAGGAAAAGCTACCATTTGAGTGTATTTATACCATTTATGCTTAAATGCCTGATTCTACCCAATTTATGCAGGAAACGACAAACAAGGACCAAGAAAGAAGTTCATGAACCAAGGTCTGGTCGCTTAAGCGTGCAGATGGACGCTTAAGCGTGAAAGTACCAGTGAGCAGCCAACCAGTTCGCTTTCAGGACGCTTTCAGGACGCTCATGGAATCAGTTGGTCGCTTAAGCGTACAGATGGACGCTTAAGCGTGCAAGTACCAGTGAGCAGCCAACCAGTTCGCTTTCAGGACGCTCATGGAAATCAGTTGGTCGCTTAAGCGTGCAGAATGTCGAGAGCAAAGGAAAGCTCGCTCACAAGCACGCTTTGTGTACGCTTAAGCGTAGTTCATCATCTTCAGAGGATAAGGTCCCACGTGGCAGCTTCTCATTGGCTAGTGGAAGATTTTCTTGTGGGTCGCTTAAGCGTGAAGTTGTACGCTTAAGCGTGCGAGCCCGAATTTGGCCCATATAAATAGCTCTTTCTTCTCTTTCCAAGGGGATATTACATAGTTTTTGATATTTTTCTGGTTTTAGAGAGAGATTAGGGTATTTTCTTGAGAGAGAAACACAAAGCAAGGTAGTTAGGAGTAGATTCAACCCAAGATTTGTTGAGACATCATGGATCTAGGCATTGAATCTTCATCTTTTCTTCATCCTTTGCAAAGCTATCATAGACATATGTAGCTATATCTACCCCTGTGGGTTTTGAGGTATTCAAACAAGTTATTATGTAATCTTTTGATCATTCAATATATGGTTCTAGCAATTTATTCAATATTGTTGTTATTCTTGCATTTACTGTTTGATTGAGATTTGAAATGATATGGACACATACTTTTGAATCTAGAAATAGAATAGCAATCTATCTTAAGTTA
>Ga0228710_1005976_pt1 | contig 18709 bp, 8 predicted proteins | sample MedpolnodulmetaG_FD_177995 | JGI IMG/M metagenome (GOLD analysis project Ga0228710, IMG submission 177995) | Root nodule microbial communities from Medicago polymorpha collected in Santa Monica, California, United States - pink nodules | ecosystem: Host-associated > Plants > Roots > Nodule...
TTCTACTTAATCCACTTATTTTTAATTAATTCTAATTCAGCCCCTTAAAGTCTAATTATTCTAATTTCCAACATATCCTACTAAATAATAATATAAAGCCACTTAATAAAATATTAATACACAACAACATGCCACTTATCAACATAAATCATATAAGTCATATAAAAGACTCTCAACTCAACCAAAATAATCAAATAAATAAATAGGGCGTTACATCACACCATTTATTTGAGCCTCCAAAATTTCCTCGTCCTCCGTAGGCACCTCTTCCTCTTCCACGAGAGTTTTTGCCTCTTCCCTGGCCTCTAGAAAATCTGCCACCTCTAGAAGACTCACCATTATTTTGGGACAACATTTTCTCATTATTTGGTTGAATGGTGAGCTTGGACTGAAACGCACTTTCAACTAACTTTTCATTGCGTCATGATAACCTTTGCTCATAGGATCTAAGTGACCCCATCACCCCTTGGACAGTCATGGTTGACAAATCCTTAGTTTCTTCTATAACAGCCACCATGGGATCAAATTTTTCAATCAAACTAATTAAAATTTTATCAACAATTCTACGATCTTCAATTGTATCTCCATGGGATTTCATTTGGTTCACCAAATCAGTGAGTTTATTAAAGTACTCGTTCAAATTTTCATTTTTTTATTCTCAAAATCTCTTTTAAGAGACATAAGTTTGATTGTTCTCACCTTTGAATCCCCTTCAAACTCTTGTTGTAGAGTTTCCCATGCTTCTTTGGTTGTTTTTGCTCTCATAATTCTTGAAAAAATGGTATTTTAGACTCCTCTTTGAATCATCCCAAGAACTCCAGCATCTGTGATTTTTTTTCTTCTTCAATTTTGCACTTTCTGTTGTTGTTTGTTCTGCTGCAACTGCTGGTTCTCATACCCTTGATTGACGAACTCTAACACGTCCAAATATTTGAACAATGTCTCCATTTTAACTACCCAATAATCATAATTTTGTCCTTCAAATAAAGGTACTTGGACATTGTTATAGGTAGAGCTGATGCTTGTTGAGACATTACTTGAAGAGTCCATAACTTTTCAGCTTCAATCTTTTTTTTTCTTCAAGGATCTGAAGCTCTGATATCACTTTGTTGGTGGTATTCTAGAGGTGATTGATCTGCTAAGTTATGCAAAGAATAAGAATAGGAGGAATAATAATTTGGGACTGAATAATGCTTGTTTGGTTCTTTGTTTTCTTTGTTTTCTTTCCTTTTTTTTTTGCTTACATATCATATGGTGGAGAACTCTCATTTACATTGAGTAATAGAGCTCTCTAGAAAGCATTAATTATCTGATACATGAACTTACATTAGCCTAGGTACACGCTTCTACAATACTCTAGGTACGTTTTTCCAATACAAGCATTTATAGCACATTACTCAACGGACATCCTTGCGGCAAATAGCCAATAATCAATGTTTATTTTTTACTCCATCCGTCCTAAATTATAAGAAAAAAAACATATTTTCTTTGTCCCAAATTATAAGCAAAAAAGACTAACTTTTATCATATTTAATTATGTTATTTCACCATGCTCTCTCCGAAAATCAGCTGGGTTTTCCTCATTATCTCATAGATTCGAATCTTGACCGGCGATTCCATCTCCGACCAGCTTCTCATGAAAAACTCTGAGGTGATGAGAGCTCGCGGAGGCGGAGGCGGCGCAATGTGCTTTATTAGATCCAAGGGTTAGAAATCAATTTTGATGCCAAAATGGGTCCCCACACAAACTAGTACGTGTGTGACACACACGACACGATAAGGGTTGAACTTATACACAACCATTATTAAACAAACCAACAATAACAACAGCCACAAAATTCCCAAACTTCAATTTCCTCCATGGCTTCTCTTCTCAACGGCAGCGTTTCTTCCTTACACCCACAACCCACTCAAACCAGCTTTTCAAAAAAAGCACTTCTCCATCAAACCCACTTCCCAATCTCAAAAACCCCCAAACACAAATCACCGTTATCCAAAACCGTTAAAATCCGTTCAGACGTTAGTTACGAACAACGCAACACTTCTCCAACTTCATCCACCGATGACAAAATCCGTGAAATTCTCCGTAACCGTGATTACGACAAGAAATTCGGTTTCACCATGGATATTGATTCTTTCACAATTCCAAAAGGGCTTTCAACAGAAACCATTCGTTTAATCTCAACCCATAAATCTGAACCTGATTGGATGCTCAATTTTCGATTAAACGCTTTCGAGAAATTCGCGAAAATGAAAGAACCAAATTGGTCAGATAACACATACCCAACTATAGATTTTCAGGATATATGCTATTATTCAGCTCCTAAGAACAAACCCTCGATTAATAGCTTAGAAGAAGCTGATCCTGAGCTTTTGAGATACTTCGATAAGCTTGGGGTTCCGTTAAATGAACAGAATCGTTTAGCGAATGTTGCGGTAGATGCTGTTTTAGACAGTGTTTCTATTGCAACTACTCATAGGAAGACACTTGAGAAGGCTGGTGTTATATTTTGTTCGATTTCGGATGCGGTTAAGGAGTATCCGGATTTGGTTAGGAGTTATTTAGGGAAAGTTGTTCCTAGTGAGGATAATTATTACGCTGCGTTGAATGCGGCTGTTTTTAGTGACGGGTCCTTTTGTTATATACCGAAGGGTGTTAAGTGTCCGATGCAGATATCGACGTATTTTAGGATTAATGCGTTGGAGACAGGGCAATTTGAGAGGACGTTGATTGTGGCGGATGATAGGAGTATGGTGGAATATTTGGAAGGGTGTACCGCACCTTCTTATGATAAGAATCAGCTTCATGCTGCGGTTGTTGAGTTGTATTGTGGGGAGGGTGCAGAGATTAAGTATTCGACTGTGCAGAATTGGTATGCGGGTGATGAGAATGGGAAAGGTGGGATTTATAATTTTGTGACGAAGAGAGGATTGTGTGCTGGTAAGAAGTCAAAGATATCGTGGACTCAGGTGGAGACTGGGTCTGCGATTACTTGGAAGTATCCGAGCGTTGTTTTGGAGGGTGATGAGAGTGTTGGAGAGTTTTATTCGGTTGCTTTGACGAATAATTATCAACAGGCTGATACGGGGACTAAGATGATACATAAAGGGAAGAATACAAAGAGTAGGATTATATCGAAGGGTATTTCTGCTGGACATTCGAGGAACTGTTATAGAGGGCTTGTTCAGGTTCAGTCTAAAGCGGAGAATGCGAAAAACTCTTCTCAGTGTGATTCCATGCTTATTGGTGATAGTGCTGCTGCCAATACATATCCCTACATCCAAGTAACTTTTTTTTTTGTTCATGATTTCTTTGTTGCGTGTTGATATTATCAGTTAATAATTAATGTCTATCGATCGGTAACTTAGATAACGATAAGAATATATGGGAACTTTAAAATATGTAGCCGTGTTCATGCATACTTCATGGACACTTTGGATATATTTTCTAAGATTGGTTTCTCTATATGGATTTCATGTCTTGTGTTATGTAATTGTGTTATAATAGTTTTGCCATGCTCTATTGTTACATAGTTTGTTGTATCCTCTTACCTGTGTCTTATTGGATTTGCTTGTCTTGTATCCGTGGTGTTTAGTTGAAAGGGGAGACAGATATAAAGTTTTGAACAATTAGTTGACCAGTTTCAAGTTATAGATGAAATCCTTGCAGTAATACTAATATAGAATATTAATCCTGATTGTGTTGGATAAAATAGCAATTAATTATGGGAGCCAATAATCCTTTAATTTAAACGAATCAATTTTAACTAAAAATTGTTCGATTCATTAAACACTGATTATATCAAACTCCAAATCATACATATGTTCATGCCTTGTATAAGCACAACTTGGTGAGAGATTGGCTATTCTTTTGACAACTGTGGTGGGAAAATATATGGCTATGATTTAAGAACTACATGGGTGTTCTGAATATCTAATGCACAGAATATCGGTACTTCTTCAGCATACATGTGGTCTAGTTCGAGGTGATATCAGAAGAACACTAGAAATTGTTAGTATGCTGGAGCTTTTTGATGTTGAGTTTGGCTCCTGATTTTTATCACCCCGTTTTCATACTTGATTAAACACAGCTTTGTTGTGTGTGTGTGTATATAGCTTGAAGATGTGTGTCTTTTATTCTGTTTCCTGGTGGCCAAAACTATTCCAACATTTGGTCTTCGATACCTTGGTAGCTTCACTGGTTGCAGTCTATTGTTGTTGGTTGAAACAGCAAAGATTTCATCAATAATATGGAGTTCAGTTCTGTCTTTTTGATAGCATATTTATGCCATATCAGAGTTATCTTCCACTACTTCCATCTTGTTTCCTTTTCCTTATTTTCACCCTTTTTTTTTTCCATATTTGTAATGTCCAGAAACTTGCCATGAGACTTGTACTCATGAAATTGCAATTGTTTTGCAGGTGAAGAATCCATCAGCAAGAATTGAGCACGAGGCTAGTACGTCCAAAATTGGTGAAGATCAGTTATTTTACTTTCAACAAAGAGGAATAGACTATGAAAAAGCAATGGCTGCTATGATCTCTGGATTTTGCCGTGATGTCTTCAATGAGCTTCCCGATGAATTTGGCTCCGAGGTGAACCAACTCATGAGCTTGAAGCTTGAGGGGTCAGTCGGATAAACAGCTTGTTACACATCATTATTTTGAATTAGCTCAGGCCATTGGTTCTTGAAATTCTGGAAATTCTCAGAGGTAGTGTGTCTGGAAAGATGTGTACATGATGTATATGGTCTGTATAATTTTGTCTGAAACATATATAGATTTTGTCTAGAACCATGCCGCAAAGAATCCATGAAACATCAAGTTTCAAACGTTAATGTATGATCTCTATAATTGTTATAATAAGAATCTCACATTTGATGAGATAACGTCTGACAATATGTTTATAAGTGATAGGCAGGCCACCCTTTAAAAGCCGGTTTTGTAAGGGCTGAGTTAAGCCCAACCCCAATTTTAAGATATATGATGTTGATTGGCTCTTTTGATTTCTGTTCAATTATTCTCTTTATTCTTCTAACAACCTGAGTAATCCGTTACAAATTATGACCTTCATATTTGAATCCTTACAAAACTATATCGTAGGTTTATTTATTTTCTGTGGTGGTTGAATGTATTCTGAGGTATGACTACCACTTATTATTAAACTCCATAAACTCCAACCATGGCTGTAAAGGAATTGATTATCTGCTCATATCCTTCTTTCTTAATATTGGTCTTAAACTAATTTCATTCACCTGGCAAAACTTGTATAGTGTGCTTGATTTGCATTCCAAGTTACAATGATAATGTAAAAATACTCAATAAAATTATCCCTCCTTGCAAACAAGCCATGAAACTCTTCAATTCTGAAAGGTCTTGCCACTGGACTATAACTTGAGTTGAGCCACTGACTGTTTTCTATTGTGTATGAAACTGGTATATCTTGACTGTGTTTTCTATTTTGACATGCATCGATATTATACTTTTTCAACTATAGGTTAGGTTTTTCTTAAAAATCTCTAATAAATGAACTCTAAATTATTGAGATATCAAAACCACTTTTTTTATTTTAATGCATAAGAAACAAATTCATATATGTATAAAACCCCTCTTGATAAATGATAACCCCCTCAAATAGGAAAAAAAAATTATCAATGTAATTTAGGAGTGCGAGTCCTAATGTTTTCAGCGATAAATTCCCATAGAGTTTTACTCTGGCTTTAAATGGGACCCTCCACTAGTGAAAGGTAGGACTGAACCCCTCGGATTAGTCTGTCCTTCGGCATGATACCAAGTTTTGAAAAAAAAAATATTGGTTGTGAGTGCCTATCATAAGAATGCCAACTAGTAATCGAAGTTCTTTTTTGGCAGATTGTTTCAATGTGGATAAAAAATAGGCTAAAGTGCACTTTTCACCCCTTAAATTTTAAAAAGTTGCGATTTTGGCCCCTATGAAAAAAAATGGCAAAAGTGACCCCCTATGTTTAGGGAAATATGCTCTTTTGACCCCCTAACATAAGGGAAATATGATCTTTTGACCCCTTATCTTCTCAAAAAGTTGCGATTATGACCCCTTTATTGGGACACGTGGCATCTTCTCAGCAATTTTAGGACGAAAGGGCCAAAATTGTAATTTTTTTAAATAGGGGGCCAAAATCGCAACTTTTTGAAACTTAAGGGGTGAAAAGTACACTTTAGCCTAAAAAATAATGAGAATTACATCGCATGTCATTAGAGAAAAACTTTTCTTAGAATAGATAGATCAATGTGCCAATGATTGCAACGTTTTCATGATACAGTAAGTCACAACTAGGCAACAACCTGAAATCATTGTGATGTTCCATCTCACATTTTCACAAATGAAATGTTTCATTTCTTGATGTTACCAGCAGTTACAACTTACAACAAATGTTGTTTCCTTTGCAACAATATGGTGCAAAGAAAAGCTTTACACAAGGGAAGGAATACACAACTTGAAACACAGTATATATACATTTTATTTATAAACAAGAAAAATTAAATATGTACATTTACATCCCCCAAAATATGAATGGCAATTATAAGAGTATTCAGAGAACGAATCCATGATTGTTCCTGTAGATGATAGAAAATGAATCAGCAAAACATGGAAATGAAGAAAAGGTAAAAGCCACAAAATTTGATTAATTTTTTTATACTATATTCATTATATGTGTGACATTTTACTCCTTGTTTATTTACTGTTTTGGGGGTGGGACTTGTTTTGGGGTGCGGTTTTGTAATGCCGTATCCAACGTTTTAAAAATCTGACCGGAATCCTTTAGGTCATGGTTCGATTGATTCAACTATGATTAAATCGGATGACAAATAAATAAATAGAATTTATAAAATTTAAAACTGAAACGGTTGAACCATCGATGGTTGGCCTGTGGTTCAGCTAGACAAGAATGTAACCGAGATCAAACCAACCGGTGAACTAGCCGGTTACTAGGTCAATTGGCCGGTTTGATCCCTTTTTTAAAACATTGGCCATATCATTAGCATTGCAAGGACGGTAATATGTTCACTTACAATTTATGATGTAAGTACTCTTCCACTGTGAGAGGTTTTGGACCACCATACCAATCAATTAAAAATATATTTTCGATTTCCAATTTGAAAACTTGAAAGTCGTGGTCCTCTGGCCAGTCTGTTGAACATTATTTAAAGTTAGTGTGAATCAGTGCTTAATAACCTGTATACGTATATATAATAACACCTTGAATATTTGCAACCATTGACATGAATAATAAGGAAATTGATTTTTCGGTCAATTACCCATCATCTCCAAATGCTTGGCAAACAAGGCATTTCTGGCAAATTCGGCTTCCTTCGACTTTTTATCAACCAATTTAAGCTGAAACACAGAAAGAGTGAGAAAATTAATTTCCAAGTAATATTAGAGGACACCCAATAGAGGTTTTCCCATAAATTGCGTTGATATAGGTACGAGTAGCTATATTGTTTCGGATATAAGAACACCTATGTTTGAGACTCATAACCAATGAGACTTGTATATGACTATCAGGCAAGCACTACAAGACCATTGAAAATAAAAGCCATACAACGTATATATAGTAGACTAGGGTATACCAAGACTAATGTATACAAAGACTGTGTGATTCGTTGATAAAATTTCATCCCCAGTGTAAGGATTCATAGAATTCTAAAGTGACATTATACACCTGTCTTCGAATAATTATACTAATAATCTGTCTCATTATATAAATTTTAAGTGGGATTATAACCAAAAAAGGTGGCATCATCTACAAGCAAGGGATTTAAATGCAATCTGAGAAATTAGGATCAAAATTAAACTTGCGTAACATTCATAACTAACTAGCATGTGAACGGGAAACGTTTATAATTTAGAACAAACAAAGATAAAACGTAGATAGAACTAATAAAGGAGAAACATTGAGGAAACGTTTTTTATAATCATAATCATATTCAATAGAATTTATTTTCTCACACACCTTTCCCGTAAGTGAAATTTTCGAACAAGTAGGATTCTCTGGGTCTTTCTTTCCACAAGTCCCGAGAGGGTACTCACTGACCGTGAACGAAGCTCTTTCATCTATTAAAGCATTTCTTGCTGTTGGGTCTAGAGTCGTTAAGTAAAAGTATGGGATGCCACTGCCTTGGTCCGGTAGTCCATCACTAAACGATACCACATTGCTGTATATAGATAAATTTATTAACTTAACTTCAAATATTGAAAAATTAACAAGTTAATTGCAAAATCCAATGGTCAACATTAACAATGTATGAGGTGCACCAACCCAGCCCAAGAAAGCTCAAATATCACGGAGGGCCGCATAAGGAATTGGGTCCTGCAACAGGACTCAAGGCTGGCCCAGATTGAATGCCTTCTTTGAGCCCCAAGTCGCCACGACTATAGCGAGTAAACTATAACCTGGCTGTTATCACTGTGGATGCCAAGAAACTCTCCTGTCTCAACATTACATGTTGTGATGGTTCTCTGCTTCGTATGGGGAAAAGTTCTGTAAAGTTTATTGGCAAAGAATATTTGGCATCCACCGTGGGGCCAAGGAAAACTTTCCTAAGCCATGCTAACCTATAACCCACTGACCATCGGATGCACCAAGAGTTGTCACAATAGTGGACGACAAGAAGGGCGAAGACAAAAAATCTCTCAAATCACCGAGCTCAAAAGCATGATGACGGCAGTTTGTTTGTGTTAGCAAGAAGGGAGAAATCTTTGGTGACATAGCATGATTGCAAAAAGAAAATTAGAAGATGAGTTGAGAAAAAAATGGAGATGCAAAGGAATCCTGAGTCCCAAATAAAGGGCGCACAAATTACTCAAATGGGGCATAGGAAATGCAGAAAACAGAGGACATGGGTGAGGGAAATCAGCAGAGACGCTGAGCTAGATAGAGGGGCCAATGATGGCCACTGCAGAGGACATGCTGTGATATAGGAAGAAGTGCCAAGGAAGACAAACCACTCACCATGGTCATTAAGCAGCAGAGTCTATTACAGTTTACAGAAATGAGTTGTAAATTGATTCAATTTGAACGCATGATGCAGAAAATTTTAAAGATGTATCAAATAAATGAATAATAATAGTAGGAAATGCTTACCCAAAAGGTGCTCCACCCAAATCAGTTGAGATAGTACTGCAAAGAAACAATAAGCTGTTTAAGTGATTCCAATATGAAACCAGGAAGAAGTCTTAAAGGCAGCAATTTATATGATTTCATATTCAACTTTGCATCTATAAGTTACCAATCTGTAATTTGAAAAGGGCATACACTAATCTGTGAATTAGAAGTCATAAACTTTCAAGATAACAAGGTAAATGAAAATTCTCCAGCAGTTATGTTAAATATTTCATATTATGCTTTTGTATCATCCAGGAATAGGAATATAATATTCAAAATTTCATATGTTACAAAAGATAATAAAAAGAAGAGTAAATAGTCAAATTGGTCCCAAACAAAAGACACCAGATCTAACTGATCCTTAAGAAATGAAAAATATCAATTTAGTCCTTAAGAATTTCATATGTTAATTAGTCCCTCATAGAGATTAAAATGTCCTTAAAAATTATCATCAAAATACTAATTTGACCCTCATTCTTTAGGACTAAATTGATATATTTCATTTCTCAAGGACCAAATAAGGAGTAAACCATCATTTTAGTTCTTCAATGTTTCAGGTTCTGTTGTTATAATTTCCGAGTTTATCAAAATTATAAAAACATCCCCAAATGTGTCTTCACTAGTTGGTATGGTGTACTCAAATGTGACTTTCGTTAGTTAGTTTAGTTTTTAAATGTATCGTTTGTTAGTCAGTATGGCCTATGAAATTACTAACAAAGACGTGATAAGTGACACCGTCTCACACATTGTGAGACAAAGATGACTATTTACTCACCATATACGTTTTTCTGAAGATCAATTTGAGTATTTACTCAAAAACCAAACAAAGTATGCAAGTAATGGCTCAAAACAACTTGAATCAAACATAGTTATAAAAAGCTATAAATGTTCCGGACTGGGCCTCAACCTATATTGTCGGCCCAGCGCATTAAGGCCCAATAACCTATAATCCTCACTACTCGAGGATGGATAGAGGACTCCTGGTACACTCGACCGCACAGAAGTGTGACCCTGTCAATCAGGAATGTTGCTGTGATTTCTAACGAACTCCCACTTCTGTCACCGGGTTTCAGGGAGTCAGTTACAGCTGGGCACACATATATAAAGATGGCTACGCGCCACAACAAGGGGGCACTTTTTAACCATCTTTCCAGCGAGAACTACCCCCACTGTGAACTAGAGGAGTGTTGGGGAGTTATTTCCAACGAGAAGTACCTCCGCTGTGAACTAGAGTAGTGTTGAAGAGTCCGGGAGGTGCGAGAGAAACAATGGGTACAAATGCTCCAGAATTACAAGAGAGGCAGACGCTACATCTCCACCCAAAACCTTAAGCATTAGTTATATGGGTCACCTATTTTATGTAATCCAACATTTTATCCATTCATATAAGACGTGGGACATAACCACTCACACTAGAAACCCAGTAAATAGTTCCATCTTATCGAAAAACTAATTGTATACACTACATTGATTGAATATACATCGATCTGAGATTAAAAAAAAAAAACTAAAAACTCATGTTGACTCCATAAAACATGAATATAAATATAAACATAACAACAAATAAATAAATAAACAAGTGAATCATAATTAAAGTGAAGAAAATAGAAGAGTAAAGGAATTGAAAGAAGTAAGAGAGATTACTTCAAGACACCCCAGAAATTTGAAGAGACCAACCAACGAGCAGTTGCAGCAGCATCCTTTGGGTCAGGTTTTGTTGAGATCGACAGCAATCTACCTTGTACCGCAGAATTTTGGGAACACAACAATATCAAGATCAAAGGGAGAACAAGATGGAAGAAGACCTTCATTTTGATGAAACTCAAGCACAACAAGTTTTCTTTTCTTTTTATGTTTTTGCTTAATATCTTCAACTTCAACTCTCCAACTATTCGGCAATGACCACGCTATATAGAATGCCCGTCTGGGTCTTTGTTGTGCACTATGTAGTTTATAGACTTTTTTTTTTTTTTTTTTTTTTTTTTGGTTTATGGAGCTGATATAACTAGTGACTAGTGTGTGAGTTTTGTGGTAAGACCCTTTGAGAAAAAGTTGAAGGTAAATGGTGCGGCTCTTCACTTTGATTATTCAAACATTTTACAGACTATAAGCAAATAGGATAGTTTATATAGTCTAGCAAAGACAACAACATTCTAATTTTTTTGAAAGGGACAACAATATTCTAATTGAATATCGATCACATAATTTGATCAAGGTTCACAATATATTATTCAATTGTTATGAATAAAATGCAGTGAATTCTTATTGTAAAAAAAAAATATCCCATAGATTGTTTTTTGTCAAATACCTTAGTTGCTAGAACTCATACATTTTAAATGTGAAAAAGTGAAGTGTTTGAGGTTTGAAACCTCAAGGGAATAAGTATCACATAGATTAAAAATCCTTGATCAAGGTCAATATTTCTAGCATACTAGTTATATTGCCTGCATAAAATTTAAAAATATTTTTTGGAATGATTTTTTTCCAAAAAATATTTTTATCTCTTTTAGCTTTCTCGGAGGGAAAGCTTTCTTCTCAAAGAATTGCCCTGCTTTGCCTCACCTTGTACTGAGTTCATCACAATAATCCTCATATATGCCAACATTTCAGGCTTGAAAAATTTGACAATAATTTTTATTCTCTCATTGACATAGTTTAACTGTTGAAGGCTTCAATAAAATCGAAACTAGTTGATTTGAATGTGACAACATTAAATGGAACTCAAAATTTTAAATATTTGGCTACACAAAACTGTAAACTCGAGGCACCTATTTGATTCTTCAAAAATAATTCCTGTTTCATTTTCAATCACAAAATGTCATACTGTTTTTACATAATAAAAACTAAGTTAACAACATAATTAAGATTGAAAACAAGAGGTTTTTTTTCCTTCAAATCAATCAGGAAAATATATACCTATGATATCTAAAGTTGTGAAACCTTCATTACATATAATTCTAAAGCATGTGTACAAACATCGTTTTCTTACCCTCCTCTAATTATGAACAGCAAGAACCTTCCCATCAACTTGATCCTAAAACTAGACCAGGTAGTGAGTAAATTATACTTCCACCTAAACCACAGGGCATTCCAATTTCTCAACAAATAACCGTGTTCTGATTTCAGTCTGTAATATCAAAACAAAGCTTAGCCTCGTCCCAGGGTCCATTGATCTCAAACTTATATTCCTGAATCCTTATAAGCCAATAAGGGCAAACTAAGTTGACAAAAACCAACAAACTAAGTAGCAGCACAAATAGCAAGCGATGCAGTGTGTACACAAAACTTAAGGTCAGGACCATCAAACTAATAGAAAAGCATATGTGTAAGCAGAAGGAATATTTTTTAATGCAGTATGTAACCAGTGGAGCAAAAAGGAAAACCTGCAACGAGAATAACATGATGGCAAACACATGTAGTCTTGATGGAAGACGAGAAGCAATAAAAACCGAGGCGACTACAGAAGCATTTACAGATATACAACTGGTTAATGCAGGGTTCTTCAAAGCCCCTGGGGCTTTGACAGTGGATTCTGAATAATCATGCAGGAAAAGGTGAAGTATGAGAAGTGATACAGTTACTGCCCAAATGGAATCAGAACTGATGGACCTTGTAAGAGTTTGGTAGATTGGAGCCAAAACATATAAACCAGTTATGAAAAATGAGACATTGAGGGCATAATGAAGGAGAAGACTAAGTGAAAGCTTTTTTTGAGTAAAAAGGAGAATTAGAAAGCCTGAAACAAGAAGACTTATATCAATTAACAAGAGAGAATTTTCATCGAGAGATGATGAAAGTGTATAAGTCCAGACCAAGACAACAAGAGCAACAATGCATAAATATTCAGAAATGGAAACTGCGTCCAGCATCACCTTTAGCATGTTCCTTTTTACAACACTAGCATTCATGACCATTCCTTCAAGGAAGGTTTCATCGGTATGATTGTCATCATATCCAGGTTGCATACCGCCATATGCTACTTTTCTCCATTTGGCTCGAGGCGGAGAAGAATTACAAGCAGCCATTTTGACATCCATTGCAATTACTTATTTAATTCCAGATGCAATAGCAGAATCAGATTCGCTGTATGTTTAAACCCAATTGTCCTTTAAAGCATCAAATCTTTGGGTATATGCAATTAGAGGTGGGAGCTAGGCGACATGATACTTTCATTGCACACTCCATTCAGTCTTCCAATCGTGTAAGTTTAGATCAGATGCATCTCCGAACTGTGAAAAGTAAAATTACATAAAAAAAAAAAGGAGGGGAAAAAGTAAAGCCAACACAATAAGCAGTAGTAGAAATTACACAGAATGCTTTCGTAGCAGCACAAACCAAGACTAAAAGATTTAAGATTTTGATAATATAACATATTAAGATCAAAACAAAGTTGGATAAACAGCTTCATTTGCAGCTTATAGCATAAGCGCTTATCATTATTAGTGCTTATGTATAGGCTATTTCTATAACAAAAGATATACTCTACTAAAGTTAAATTGTTTTTGCATATGCTATAAACTATTTTCATACACTATCTTGAAGAGCTTATAAACATGTCATAAACTATTTTCATAAGTTCTCCCAGATAGTCTCACAAGTGTTTATACCAGTAGAGGTAAGCTCAAAAAAGTCAATCCAAACAGACCCGTTTCGATTGACTTATTTTTGAGCTTATGAAAAATAGCTTATGCAAGTAAATAAGCTTTTATGTTAACTTATAAGTTTTCAGTTTTCACTAACCAAAATGGTATCTTCATAACCTGTTTTTTCATAAACTACATTGACATGCTTATAAAGAATACAAAAAAGCTCATTTATTTGCATCTGTTTTGCATAAGCTTAAAATAAGCCTTATCCAAACGGGCAATGTTCATAAAAATCAAGAGCAATTCATTAAAAGTGCAATTGAATATTTGAATTAACCAAAATAAAAGTAAATCATTAAAGAAAAAAAAAATCATTTCAAAGAGGATATGAGATCATAGAAAACAATAACCTAATAGATTTCCAACTTGTGATCACATAATACAAACAAACAAATAAAGAGGTATTCAATTTCCAAATTCAAGAACGGGTACATTTGCTAATACAAAGCATGTAATGAAAAGAAAATGAATTAAAGGGGAAAAGGGAGCAAATGTATAGTGAATATGACGAAATTACAGTAAAGAATGCATGTTGCATTGAATTTGGAGAATGATCAGCGACAAAAAATTGGTATTGGAGAAAGGTCACTAACCTTAACCTAACAACGATCTGAGAGAAGGAACACAGAGATAATCGCCGGAAGAGGGAGAGAGAAGCGGCGGGCGGTGCCGGGAATGGAGGGAGAGATTGACGGAGTAACAGAGATACGAGGGTTGTGAAATTTATGTTTTGAATCGTAGATACATTTGGAATTCTCCCCGTTTGTTTTTTCCTTTTTCATTCTATTAATTTTGTTTAATAGATTTATTTTTGTGTGTTAATCATCTATCCTGCAAGAGCATCAGAATAAATAGTCCCGTGAATTTTAATCACTAGGCTATCTGACAAAAAAAGAATAAATATTCTCAATTTTGAGATCTTAAATGGATCAGACATCACTTTTTATAATTTTCTAATAATAGTACTTGATAGGTACTCAACCACTTCAAACAGATATCTATAACAAAATGTCTATATGGATCCCATCAATAATTCTTTATCATTTATATTTCAACAAAGGCTACTCAACAATAATTATTTTATTAAGGGAAATGTTAATCAGTTCCCCCGGACACTAGCACTAGTTAAGTCCTTTAAATAGTAACTTATCATAAAAATACGTGTAATTAATGTATCGGAAATTGAAATATTTGACTTTTTATAAAATAATTTTTTCTTTTGGAAACCTTAAAGAGTGCTCCGGAGACACTCGTTAACAAGACCCATTTAATAAAAAGTAGTTTGGGGTCCACTTAAGAATGAGTCTTAAGTGAGACCTTAGGTCTTTAGAGACTCAAAAAAAATTCCTCAATGGGGTACCTATTAGGTATCGGGTCTTAAATGGTGAAGACCTCACCCATTGGGGATAGCCTAAGGGCTTATTGATCCGAAATCGAGTTTTACTTAGAGAAATGATATTTAGACAATTATTTTTACACAATTTTTTCTGACAACTTTCTCTTTCATATTCACGTTATGTTTTATTTTTTTCCTCTATTGTTTTGGTATTTGTATTACTATCTCTTGTAAATTATAGTCCTCACTCAAATAATTGTTCAAATAACACAACTCTTTTTTTTACTGGATTTTTATTGTATTGGTTATTGCATCAATTTCGAAATGCAGTAAATGAGATGAGACGAGAGATTGATTACGTATCAATACCCGTAAAAGAATATCCACAATAGATAAAGTAGAAACCCACATTATGGATACACGCACCAACATGAATAATTATCCACAAGAATGAACGGATATGGTGTAAATATACATACCTTACTATCCATCATGCCCCATCCCTGCATAATATATATTTGGGATCGCTGGCCATCTAAGTCGGATTGAAGCAAGAATTTTTTAGAACATATATTTTTGTTTATTTTAGGATAAATTGCATTTTTGGTCCCTTAACTATTTAGGTAGTATCGCTTTGGTCCCTTAATTAAAATTTGATTTATTTGGGTCCTTTAACTTCTCTCTGTCATACATTTTGGTCTTTTCCGTTAGTTTTAATTCAAAAACGTTAGGTTTTCTTCATTTTCTGGGATTAATTCTTGTTGTTGAAGGTTGATGGAGATGATACGAAGATGAAAAAGAGGAGAAGAAGATGAAGAAAACCTAACGTTTTTGAATTAAAACTAACGGAAAGGACAAAAATGTGTAACAGAAAGAAGTTAACGGATCAAAATAAATCGAATTTTAATTAAGGGATCAAATCTATACTACCTAAATAGTTAAGGGACCAAAAATGCAATTTAACCTTTATTTTAATATGATAAAATATATGTATATCAGTTTTAAAAAATTCAACTAATTGTACCTTATCATAATGAAGAAGCCACATGCGGTTGATTTGAGCGTTTGTAAGCTTGGAATGGCAGAAATGTGTACATCCATACACTCTGACGATCAAATCGGCAGGAGCAGGAGAATGAGAGTCAAGGTTTCGAATGACTTGGGGAATGTGTAAAGTCCCCTTATATGGAGGTGACATGCAAGAGTCAGTGGCACATCATGGGCTCGACGGTTATGGATTTGCGAGGATCGTAACCGTCGAGCGAGATTTTAGGCGCGTGGAGGGAGATAATACGACTCTGTTTGAATTGGCCTCCCGAAATGCTAGCCCTCCACCCCATAAAGAGGGGATGTGTCGTGAGTGATTGGCCTAAGTATAAAATTGGGCTTGTTTTGATTGGGTCCATGTTAATAGGCCTTAGACATTGAATTATGCTCTTTACCCAACCAAATCTGCTCGTTTCCAACTGAAATTCCCATAATGTCTCTGCGTGAATTAACTCACGCTAGTGTAAATCTTGTTGTCTGCTGATATATCAGTAGCTGCATGAGTTAACTCACACAAGTGTAAATCTTGTTGTTTGCTAATATATCAGTAGTTGCGTGAGTTAAGTCACGCATATTTAACACTACCTTGAGTTAACTCACGCATAGGTATTTTTAGAATTTCTGTTGAGAATGAGCAAAATGTGTTGGATAAAGAGCATAATTCTTAGACATTTGCTCGGTCCATAACAATATTATTAAACTACGACACATTCTTAATTAAAATATTTATTTATAATATAAAACATACACAAAGCAACGTGTCAACAAAGATATTAACTTTAGAATAATAATTATATTTAGGTCACATATCTAAGACTCTTTTGCTAAAATCACGGAAATTAAGAAAGAAGATATTTGTACTAAAGTTGTTTGTAATCACTATGATTTTTACAATTTTATCCTTAAGAAAGAGAGTTGGTTTATGTTTTCCATATGCTATTTATTGTTGATTGAATAAAAAGATGTATAATAAATAGAGACATTTATGTAAAGAAATAATTAATGCAGTTGAAGTAGTAAATGAGTCTTATAAAAGGAGACAATTTTTTTCTTTAAAAAGGTCTTATAATTAGGGACGAAGGTAATACTTTTTTTTTGGAATTGATAAAAATATTAAAAATATTTTATAACTAAGTTAACAATTAATTTTACATTAAATGTTAATTTATGAATGATGAGATAAAATAGTTAATGTTTTTACATAACATAAATGTTTATCCTTTTCAAGTCTATATAGACCAAATACATTATGGGTCCTGTTAACGAGTGTCTCCGGGGCACTGGTTAAACATACCATAAAAGGTAATTATTACCATAAAAAGAAACCGTTTTTGACTTTATTATAAATTAATCACACAATTTCAATGCATTAACTACTATATAATTTCCTTTTTCATATCCTTAACCAGTGCCCGAGGGGCACCGGTTAGCATTTCCCATACATTATTTATGTAATGAATCAAAAAAGCCAAATGTTTTTTTTATAAATAGGACCGGAGGGAGTAGTAAATATGATGTATAATTTTTATATAAGTTCTAGAGGATACTAAACTTGCAACTTTATACCTTTCTTATTTGAATTTATGTTATATTTTTTTCGATCACATGTATAAGCAACTTTTACTTTTTTCAGATCTATTCAATAGCTGATTTATTCTGACCGTGTACAATGCAGATATATCAGTTATTGAATAAATTTTAAAATGAAAAAGTTGCTTATAAATACAATGGGCGGAAGTAATATTTATTCGTTTAAAATGTTTTCTTTGTTTTTAAATTAGGATAAGTTAAAAATATTAGTTTACAATTTTCATAATTCATGATTAAAATCTTTGAAAACCTTTTCTTAGTAGAAATATGGGTATCAGTCACGGGTATAAGTACCAATACCCTAGCATGGGCACATGTACAAGTACCGTGGATATGAGAACGAATACTATGATACCCTACTAGACCCTACTTATTGTCACTCCTAAAACAGATAACTCGAAGCATAAGCAAATGCTAGTGTCTCAAACCTTATGGAATCTAAAAAATTCTCCATAAATATATTACTTTTGATTTATATTAAAAATATAAAACACATTATTGTTCCACAATTGTAATGTAGGCGCAGGCGGGGACGGCTAGTAATTAGTTTCACATGCAATGGGAGTGCTGAGTGAATGCGTTGCCATTCTCTCCCACGAATTCAAGTGCAGACAACGAATTCCAGCACACTAGTAATGTTAGTAGTTCATGGATCGCTTCACCGCTATAAGCATTGTGTCATTATTATTAGCACGAATATTTTTGGACGACTGGTTAAGGACATATGTTAAAGATCTTATAAATAATAAAAATGTATTGAAAAAAATTAAATTTTAATCTCTAAAAATATAAGTTCCCACAATTTTTAATATATAATTTACTTTTTTTATGTATTAACATGTGTCTCTTAGGGCATATATTCGCGTCCTTAAGGACACATGTTAACATTTACCTTATTTTTTATGGTATCAAAAATTTATACTCTTCATTTTTTTATTGTGGTG
>Ga0228710_1005978_pt1 | contig 18702 bp, 11 predicted proteins | sample MedpolnodulmetaG_FD_177995 | JGI IMG/M metagenome (GOLD analysis project Ga0228710, IMG submission 177995) | Root nodule microbial communities from Medicago polymorpha collected in Santa Monica, California, United States - pink nodules | ecosystem: Host-associated > Plants > Roots > Nodule...
TTGAAAGACATGATCCCTTTGATTTCGTTTCTCTGTCCTACCTTTTGTTTGCTTCATGATCCCTGAGATACTGCTTAGTTTCCAGTATCCTCCACAAGAATCTTGTGTGTAAAGCAACTTAATCAAATTCTAATGCATTCAGGATAAAGAAGATGACTTGAAAGTGGGAGTTAAATCAACAGCTTTACGTTTCGGTGATTCAACAAAGGAGTGGCTTACTGGGTTTGGGATTGCAAGCCTTAGTGGTCTTGCTCTTAGTGGATTTAATGTTGAACTCGGTATTTATTTATGAACGTTATTCTGCTCTCTTTTTCACGAGGTTAAATAATTGTTTCCTGTGTCCTGATTCATATGATTGGAGCAGGGTGGCCATATTATGCATTTCTGGGTGTTGCATCTGGACATTTAGGCTGGCAAATATGGACAGTTGACCTTTCTTCTCGTTCTGATTGCAATAGGAAGTAAGTTTGTGAAGATATTTCCATAAATTTATGATTTAATTATCCTAAAGTCCATCTTTTGAAAGGGTCTCAAATCTTTATTATATTGGCCTGAACATTTATCGCAGCTTCAGTATATTTTTATTTTAAAAGTCAATACCACAGAAAACCAAATTTCAATAGAAGTTTTTTCGAAGACTAAATTTTATAGATTCACTATTTTCTACAAGCACTAGATGGCATATATATACTGTTTTATTTGCTCAAACCTCAGCATATTAAAACCCCTGCATAATTTAGTGATTGATCAATTAGCTTATGATATAATGTTTCATTCAGTTGTCTCCATTTCAACTACAACATACCATTTTTTTTTTTAGAACTACGACCTGACCTTGTTTCTTGTCTCCTCCAGGTTTGTATCAAATAAGTGCTATGGAGCTACCATATTTGCTGGAATCCTGGCTGGAAGACTTTCATCATAGGGTAAAGTTTGCCTTATGTTTATATATAGTAACAACAATAATGCATGCTGTTTGTATTTTTGTAATTATATTAGACTTGAAGGCAACGAACAATGACAATTTGTTATTAGGTTCAACTAGTTAAGTAACTTGAGTAACTAGTTATTCATTATTTTCTTCTGATGCCAACATCTGAATGCCATTCTGTTAATGTGCAGATGACACTATCGTCTCACATTAATGAGTTAAAAGTAAAGATTTTTTTGATAGCACATGAAACTGGACATTGTAGCTCCATAATCTCAAGGCGGTGACCAAGAAATTGATGGTCAAGAAACTTTACTTTCACAGTTTGAATTATGGGAACAAGCGTGAGATGCCAAGGTGCACTACCATTTGAAGTTCCAAGTTTCGAGCTAAGGAGTGATTGGTGTAGTCCACTCATGTATGTATTGATGGGTGATGGTGTTTAGTCCACTCATGTTGGGATGAGTGAAACAGTATCATATTTGTTATAAGATGACTTTCATTGATTGATTATAGGAAGTAGATGGATGGTATTTATCATGAAAGAAAAATCAGAAAATTGAAAAACATGAAACAGAACATTTCGAAAACAAATTGAATACTGAAATCGTAATAAAGATCTATTTCTTTGCATTGGCAAAGAAAAATGTTCACACCTCAAGAATTCTGCTACTATGTAGGGTACTATTTCTTTGCATTGCATAAAAAATAAGAGGAGTGTTATTTGAACAACTATTTGGTTGACAACTTATGATACAACCATAATTTACAAAAGAAAAGTAGGTATTTGTACGAAAATTAAAGCAATAGAGAGATAAAATAAAAAATAATTGAGTATGAGAGAGAAAGTTATCATGAAAATTGTCAAAAATGGATGTTTAAATATCATTTCTAAAAAAATAATTTTGTAAGTTTTTCTATTAATAAAAATAAGTAAAAAGTAAGTTGTTTTTTTACCTAAAAAAAAGAGTAAGTTGTTTTAAAGTTAAGTTGTCGATTAAACAAAAAAAAAGTTAAGGTATCAATAAAAAATACTTTTGTAAAACAAAGTGAGTGTTTAGTTGTTAAAGAGGTACTCTGTCTTACGATAAATAACTTATTTAAAAATATTTATTATTGACTTAATATATTTTGATCGTATTTTTCTATTAATATATAGAGATAAATAATATCATATAAAATATCATTGGATTTGTCTCGATGAACATTTTTAAAATATCAAATTTTTATAATTTTTTCTAATAAATTAGTAAAGTTATCTAAGATCAAAATTATGCATTGATATTTATAATAAAATCTAACTGTATCACTTAATATGAGATGGAAGGAGTATGTTATATGAACAACCATTTGAGAGACAAACTTATTTGACAACAAAAATATACAAAGAAGATAGCGACATAAATATCAAAACAAAAGAAAAAGAAAGTAAAAATTGTCATAGAATGGTTATCCAAATATAATTTCTTAAAAAAAATGTGGCAAATAACGAAGACACACACATCCATTTCATTTGATGCAAGTGATATTTCTGATACAAGAGTAAGACAGTGTTTGGTTTGGGTGGACATAGTCACTTACGTATCATCCAAATTCCAATCCAAAAATGCTAACCCTCAATCTCAATTCTCTTTCTTCAACCCTTCCCTTTCATGTCAATTATCCACTCTTTACTCAAACTCAGCTATTAGTTCCTACTAATCTTAATTACCCTTTTGCTAATACGGGTAAAAAACACTTTCTTTCTCACACTATTCTTCAATGGTTTTGTTAATTTATCATTATTATTTATTTATTGTTTGCTTTCTATTTTGTTTCAGCTACCAGAAAGTTGAGGACTTTTCAGCTCAAGGCTGGATTTTGGGAGTCAATTAAATCTGGGTATTTTTCAAATTTTATTATCCATTCTCAAAATGAAATAGAATTCAAAGGGGCATTAGATATTAATTTCACAAGAAATTGAACCACTTTATTTGTACAATTGTTAGCATGTAGAATGGAATAATTAACTGCTTTGGAGGTGTTGTTAATTAACTTGCATGTATGGTTTTTATGTTTTCATTTCATGTGACATATTGTAGCTTTCGGAGTTACAAATTTCATACATAAAATCTTTTCATATGACTATGTTCCTGTCTCCTGAGAACAATCGTTTGCCAAACTTACTTACATTTTGGTCGAACTCCGGATTACCAAGGAACTAGAGGGTTAAGCCCAAAAAAATATGATTATGTTCCTTATTGTTGAAATCTAAGACTGCCACCAAAAAAAAAAATTGCCAAGACAACCTGTGGTTTATGACATTCACATGTTATGATTAGTGTGTCGCTTTTCCTTGTTTCCCTTTGGGGATACAGTTTTTAGTTTTTTATACGTATAGCCTATAGGATGTTTTCATTTGATTACTTTCCTTGTTGCTGAAATCTAAGACTGCTGAGACGCAGTGTATTACATTTCCATGTTATGATTATTAGTGTATCTCTCTTATGTTGAAAATGCCCTTGACATGTTTCTCCTTTCAGGTTGATGAAGAATAACACCACACAGGTCATCGATCCAGAGTCAACAGAAGAAGAAGAAGACGAAGAACCTCTGCCTCAAGAGTTTGTGCTTGTTGAAAAGACTGAACCTGATGGAACAATTGAGCAAATATTATTCTCTTCGGGTGGGGATCTTGATATTTATGATCTTCAAGCCCTCTGCGACAAGGTGTGTATCTAATATGTTTTTTACGTTGTGTATTGATGTTTTTGTTAAAACTGTAAGACAGTGATTATGTATATGCTAGTTTTCAAATTACTTTCAGACACAAAACCATGCATGTGCTCTAAATTCATATTTGAGGAACTTGTGCGACCACATTGGGAACTTATTTCTTTATTTCATTTTTGTATCTATATTAATCAATTTCTTTGTCAATTATTTATGTACTTTAATCCTAACAAAAGTTTCCTTCAATATAGTTTACTCTTTTTCTTCTGAATAAGTTAAACTAGCCCACCGAAGTTGGCACCGAGAGAATCAAACCTGAGACCTTGAGGGGAGCACACTCCAAGGTCTCAGGCCAATATCACCAGGCCAACCCAAGTGGGTTCAGTATAGTTTACTTTATAACCTTCAGCACCTGCATTTTTTAACATTATAATTTACAGATTCAGTGTATCATTTATTATCACTAAAACTTGAGTACTAAAATTTCAAAATTATTTATTATATGGAACACATGCTTGGTTACTAAATAGTTCATCTCTTTATCAGGTAGGGTGGCCTCGTAGGCCATTATCAAAATTAGCTGCTGCCTTGAAAAATAGCTATATGGTGGCCTCTCTGTATTCTATAAGAAAGTCACCAGGGTCAGGTAAAAATAATACGACATCTTACCGTGTCCTGTTATTAAGTTAATTAGTTGGATAGTTAAGCTTTTTCTTTATATTTGTAGCCGTCTAAACCTATTTGATGAATATCTTAGTGTACTTGGTGAAGTTATTTGACAGAGGGGAATGAACAAAAGATATTAATTGGCATGGCTCGTGCTACATCAGACCATGCCTTCAATGCCACAATTTGGGATGTCCTAGTTGATCCAGGCTACCAGGTACTTTGTCAACCAAACATAAATTTTGAATACAAACTCGGATGCAAGTTAATGAAAGAGTTTGCTTATAAAACGTGAATCAAGTTCATGAACAATATAATTTTTAATCTTTTGTACTGTATTGTTTGTGCTAAATATGAAATTAGAAATGAATAGACAGTGATGCACATGATCAGATCTCTGTGTTGGTATCTTGCATGCCATTGCTCTCATATGTAGCCAAAAAGTGCAATATTTTTTCAACGGTTTCATGGTTCTGGACGAACACATTTGCTTTAGGAGATGACCACCATATGTCGTATGGCCTTGGGTTTAATTTAAATTACTCTCTAAGTTATATACTACTAGATGTATTTCTCACAATTATTACAAAATAAATTTGTTTTGAGATTAAAAGATGTCATTAAATTTTTGTCTCTGCTCATATAAAAACGTGTAGTTGAATGCTATCTCTTGCTTAGATCATTCAAATACATTGTATTCTTCAATTCAATGCTTAGAATAATGTTTTGTTAGCTTGATTCAAACAATTGTTTTTTTCTTTTTTTGAAGAATTGATTCAAACAATTGTTGAAATGTGAAGCAAATAAATAATTTTAGCAGATAAACAATATGTTAAGATCTTAAAAATCTTATATCTTGTGTTAATAAATTTGTTCAAAAAAATGTTTTACATAAGTTGGAATTCATTCGGGTGCAAAGAATGACGTTCTTAAGATAAATATTCAATAAAAATAGATGAGCAGCAAAACAATTATTCCATTCATTTCCTCATTAGAACTTCCACACAAAGGAGCAGTATTCTTTTCTGATTCAAGGCAGCCCTTTTTGAACCACTCTACTTGATGTCCATTAGACCCTCCACACCCTCACTTAGGGAAAGCTAAATGGTTTCGTGCTCCAATATTTGATTATATTGTACGAATTTGAAAAACACATTAGGTATTTTTAGATTCAGGGATACTGCCAAATTACTTTTATCTTTATGCTCAAGTGCCTCCTTGTGTCCTGTTCCAATGTAAGCATAGATTATGGCTTCATATAGACTTGACTAGTGATTGATGTTGTTTCAATTGTATAGGGCCAAGGTCTTGGTAAAGCTCTTGTAGAGAAACTGATTCGAGCTCTTTTGCAAAGGGACATCGGTAATATTACTTTGTTCGCAGATAGTAAAGGTATAACAATATTGACAAACTTTTCTTGAATTTTCATGCGCTTATGTAAAATAGAAATTGGAGTGTAACTAATTGTTATGGTATTTTGAATGCAGTCGTGGAATTTTATCGCAATTTAGGGTTTGAAGCTGACCCAGAGGGCATAAAAGGCATGTTCTGGTACCCAAATTGATAAGGAAGTTTTCTTTTATGCTTCTGTTACATTTTGTAACACTGCAACCTGAAGTTTACAACGTTACAGCAGTGACAAGTTTGTAGTATGAAAGTATAAAGATTGGACATCATCCTGTAATTACTGTGTTAGGTTGTAGCAAGATATTCTTTTCCCCCAAAGTTTTATTACTATTTCAAACAGATAATGGTGAGGCTTTGGTTAAAGAACCAGTGTTATTTTCTACTCTTTTTTTTTTAATAAAAATTTTGTCATCTTGGATGAATGGTTGTATCAGTGTGTAAGAGGAGTATAGGTTTGTCAAGTATCCTGAAATGAGTCATCCAATGATTTGGGCGATTACGGGTCCAATGTTTTTGTTCCTTTGTTGTAGTCTCTTAAGTGTTTGTATTATTTTATGGATAAATGTTGGCGGTTATTTTGTTTGATGGATGACAAACAAAAGTGAGGTTCTTTGCATGATAGCACACTCTAGTAACACAGGGCCTGACACAAGAATTTAGCTTCTTTGCATGACAGGCACGTGAACAAAAATGGGTACTCCACTGCCTCTGAAATGAGAAAGTGTTACAAACTTGACTTAGTATTCTGATGGCAACACGTTGCAACCCGGGAGCAGAGTCACCATACTGTTCCCACTAAAGCCCTACAATTCATAAGCAATGAGTATGAAGAAGCAATAACAATCAATCCAAATGAAACAGGAGCAGTTCCTAGGACCGACACTTAAATAACAAATTAGTTTTGTGTGACACGGCTTTTCAACTGCAATTCTTTAGATAAGAAACAAGAGCAAGTCTTCTCAGATGATCATGGAGCCATTATTTATCTTTTTTTTTTTGATAAATCATGAAGCCAAATTTAGATAAGAAATCCCGGACAACTGAAGTTTTCACTTTACTTGACCGAACCAAATTCCAAAGTTTCCTTAAAACTTTACTACGTACTAATATATTGAATTACCAAAGAAGAATCCACGTGAACTGGAGAAAGCTTGTTGTACACATTTTACCCTCAAAATATATGGTTTTCTTTATCTAAATATCAATGCTGAATTCAATCCCTATTCCCTAATATCTTTGAAATCAATTGTTGGGTTGAATACACAAATATGCTGCTTAAAAATGGGTACAAAAATGTCCACGTGCCTGTCATGCAAAGAAGCTCAACTTGTGAAATTTGAAAATAAGTGTGAGTTAACTCACGCTGGTGTTAATTCCAGCGTGAGTTAAGTCACGTAAGGGCAAATTCATCTTTTCACTTGGGAATGAGCGAAATCGTTTGGGTAAAGAGCAGAATTCATTACATTTTTAAAAGATCTTTGATTTGATGTTTGAATTGCCGTGAAAATGTGAGAAGCTACAATTTATTATGTCAGCTTAACGCACATGATTTCCTTTTTTTTTTCTTCTCTTTTCAAATATACACACAGTGTTAGATAGTAGTGTATAACGAAAAGTAGTGGTACGAAAAGTAAAGTGAATCCATTTCAGCCCATGTCATAAAGTCCAGTTAGTATATACAATTTCAGCAGAAACCAGAAACCCTAGCATATAAATATGTTGTTTCACTCAACCCTAATTCTATTGTTGCTTTTGCGGCGCCTCTTTCCATTTTCTTTCTCTAAAAAATTTGAAATCTCTATCAACCGTAACAATCTTTAAACTCCGATTCTGAAACACGTCCCCGGAATCCGCCGCCGACGTTTTCACACATTCTCTGCTTCTTTCAAGCTCAATCAACAGCTTCCGTTTGGAATTTGGAGATTTTTCATCATCCGTCGTTTCCTCTCATCATCCTCTTCATTCATACTACCATCGTGGTTGTTCATTTTCCAAACATGTATGCCTACGTCTTTCCTGCAACCATCTCTTTCGGTGGAGGATCTCTGCTGAAGCTCAAGCATAACCATTGTGGTTTATCAATGTGATTTATAAATTCAACTGTGATTTCTTTGATTAATATTAATAGTCTCCATTGTTTTCCGACATTGTGTATGACTTGAGATGAAATATAATAAAGACCCATTGTAGAATTATAAAAAAGGGAATATACAGACCGATTGATGTAAAAAATGGTTGTTTCTTAGCGTGTCTCATCTTCTAATTTTAAAAATCTGATGAATCCTTGTCCTTATTATGTTAAGTGAGAATAATTTGCCAGCCAATTTGCCTCTTAAAATCATCATTATCCCGCTTAAAACTTCCACCCATTCCTTCTTCTTACCATCACTTCCCATTTTTTTTTATTTTCAATAAAAAAAAATCCTTCCATGCAGACCCTTCAATTAATGATTCCATACACTCATTCTCTCAATAATAATTTCTCACTGATCTCTAAAATCAATTGGCATATTAATCAACCTAAGTACTCCACATTCAATCACACTCTTGCATGTACTTTTTAGAGTTAATCTGGTATTTTAGTTTTGCAATGGTTTGAAGACATATTTAAAAAAGATGCTTAGTACATAATTAGTTATACACGTATTATTTTCCACATTCAATCACATTTTAGTTATACACATATTATTTTCCTGATTTCTGAACTAATAAGATAGTACATAATTAGTTTGTGATAGTTTAATTGAAAAAATTAGTTTGTGATAGTTTAATTGAAAATTGCCGTCAAAGATGCTTAGTGGTTTGCACATGTTTCACTGCCTTAACTTGGGCTCCATCTCGGGTGGGAGACCTGAATAAGTCTCCAACAATAGGAGACATGGTTGATTTTTATTTTTTAAACAAAATGGATACGATCCATTGGATAAGGATTAATAACTTTTTGATCAAAATATTTACTATACATTTCCAACACCCAATTATTTTTTTTTATTTTAAATTACTCTTGGCTTTTATCTCTACCCCATCTTCCATCTTTCTTTTCTGCAACAACACATGCAACTTTAATGGAGCAAAATCAATCAAATAACCTTTCAATCTATGATTATAAAGCAAATTTGGGTGGTGCCTGAAGATTCAATTTTAAAGCCAATCTGTGACATAAACATAAATTGTAAATTTAAAAAAAAAAATAATGGTAGATTTTAATTTTGCTTTAATTTGCTTGCAAACAACATAGGTGACTAACCGTAGTGACAACAAATCTATTGTTGTTTTCTATATTTTGATTTTGTGGGAAATTTACAAACCCAAAAAATAATTGAGTGTTAGAAGAACTTGCTCAAATTCTGGGTATTCGAGGAAAGAGAAGGAAGATGGAAGTTCGTGTATTAGGTACGTGCATTGACCAAGAAGCTAGAGTATTCTTTCCTCCACATTACTGAATCACATATCATTCATCCATCCACTGTTTCAATTCAACAAGAAGCTAAGCTAATCACCACACACTAACACTATCACAATCACTATTAGTTACATAACTGTTATTATTATTTAGGCTTAATAGCAGTTTTATCCCCCTAACTTTTCCAAAGTTGCGATTTTGGCCCCCTAGGAGAAAAAAAAAACTACAAAACTGCCCCCTAAGTTTTGCATCTGTGGCAGTTTTGGCCCCAAGACCAATTTTGACTTGGTCTACGCTGACGCGGCACCCTACGTGAGGTGCCACGTGTTATTTTTTTTTTTACCAAAAATTGACCTTGGGGGGCCAAAACTGTTACAATTGCAAAACTTAGGGGGTGGTTTTGTAGTTTTTTTTTAGGGGGCTAAAATCGCAACTTCGTGAAAATTAGGGGAAGAAAACTGCTATTAAGCCTATTATTTAAGTATAATAACAGTGATCAACATGTTGCACTGTTTGAATTTCTCAACAAAAAATATGTTGCACTTCGGTGAATCTAGCAATCCTCAACTGAGAGTTGCTCCTCTGACATAACAGTATCGGAAAGACAAAGGGAAAGAATGAAGTGGCAACAACAACATCACCAAGGTTACTGCTAGGGCGAAAGAGGAAAGAAAAGAGTGATTTAGAATAAAAGAAGATAATTGGGTGTTGGGAGTGCATAGTAAGCATTTTGATTAAAGGTTGGTTAACCTTTATCTAATGGTTCATATTGATTTTACCAAAAAAGAAAAAACAACAACCATGTCTCCTAACGTAGAAGACCTGTTTAGGTCTCCCATCGTAGACGGAGCCCTTAACCTGTCGTACATGTTCAATATTTTCAAGTGGAGTAGTGTTTGCAAGTATTAGAATTTAAAATGTATGAGAAATATGAGTTGCTGGCTAGCTTAATCCGCATGCATCCATTATTATTTCAGTGTAAGTGGAGTAGTGTTTGCTGGTATTTGAATTAATAGGTTCATTGATATTTTGATGTTTTTTTTTCTTTAATAGTTTTTTTTGTAATTAAGTTAAGGTAAATTTTTAAATAACTTGAAATTTTCTGTGTATCGATAGACCGTACGTAAAATTTACCAAAAATTTGAATTTATTTTTAAATAACAAAATAAATATAAAATATAATATAACTTAATTTATTTAAAACTCTATGGGTGTCGGAGTGTTTACCTTAATTTATTTGTCATGCATGTTTAAATTATATAATATAACTTATCCATTAATAAAATTAGAAGTATATGTTTTAAAATGATGAAATATTTATTCAACAATCTCATAACATGAAATCGCACAGAGTATGTACATAATTTTTTAAATATATATTATCTTTAGGATGATAAAGAGTGCTCTTTGAAGAAGGTAAACTGGCCCACCTAAATTGGTTCTTAGGGCTTTGATTAAAGAACTAAAATAAAAATATTATGTTGGAATGTGGTGAAAAGTGCTCTAAGGACACTTTTTAAATGTTTAAAACTTGTTGTTTCTGTTAGAACAAAATGTGTTTAACATTACCCTTTGAGTTTTGATGATAACAAGATATTAAAAAATGTCAATTGGACATGCTAATATTTGTTTAAGTGTGCAGGACCATAGACAAATATTTCAGTGTCTTTATATCAAGCATAGGTTCTGGTAGAACAAATTAGAGCAATGGAATCTACAAAATGGAAGCTTGTGTCACAAGATTGAGATGGAAGAAGATAGCATCTGAAGACATTTGAAACAGCTCACCAGAAGCTGAAGTTCATCAAAAGCAGTTCATCAGAAGCTGCTCATAGAAATTGTCTACCAGAAGCTGAAGATCACCAGAAGCTGAAGATCATCAGAAACTGAAAGATAGGAAGCTTCAGAGTTTGTTAAATATTGTTATTCTCATGCCTATGATTGCATGAGGAATGGAAGCCTGAAGCAACAACTAATTCAGAGAATTTTGAAGGCATTGGATGCTTATCCACTGAAAAGCGCAGGAAAAGGACAATAGTACAATTGTACAACCACTACTCCACTATTCCATTCTTCATGTCTGCAATAGTACAACTTAACAGCTATATCAACGCTGGTTTCTCTATATTCTTGGAAGGGACTTGAAATTGTTCCTTCATAGAACAATAACCAAATCAAGCAACATATCATTGGTTATTTGATCAAGCTCTAACAACGACTCTTTTTGATGTGCTGGCAATCTACAACGTTCCTCCCACACATCTATATAAAGGAGTGAAGACTTGAAGATTAAATCGAGACTCACAGCAATTTTACAAGTGCCAAACCTCTGCTGAAATTGTTTTACATCAAAGTTCACTTAGAATTTTTTAACAACTTTTATATCTTAGAAATTCTAGAGTCTTAAGAGTTTGTATCTGATTTGTATTGTGAACCCCACTGATTGTATATCAAGAGTTCAACCTCAAACAATTTTATTTGTAATTTTGTTTGAATAGAAGTCTCTTGCAGTTGTGCTTGAGCATAGGAAGTCACTTGCAATTGTGCTTGGGCATAGGAAACCTCTTGCCTTTGTGCTTGAGTAGTTTGAAGTCTCTTGCTTTTGTGCTTAAGCAGTTGTAATCAGATATTGATTTTAGTGAACTCTCCTTGGAAGTGCAAGGAGGAGTGGACTACTTTCAGATTGTGGAAGAAACCACTATAAATTGTTTTGTGTCTTTCTTCTCTCTCTCTCTCTCTCTCTCTCTCTCTCTCTACTTATCTGCTGCAACTAAACTCTGAACACTACTTCAGAGCTGAAATCTATCAGGTTCTGAATAGTGAATTCAGTTTTAGGAGAAGAAAAAGATAACATAATTCAACCCCCCTTCTTATGTTTTTCTCACCTTCAATTGGTATCAAGAGCTTTGGTCTGTTGACAGTGCAACAAATAAAGATCTAAGAAAAACATGTCTACTGGAGAAATTTCCATTCCTGGAAACAATGTTGTTCATTATGATTATGGTACTTCAAATGACAAGAAGTCTGACTCCAGCAAAGCTCCAAGGTTATGGAAATCCTGAAGAATTTTCCTGGTGGAAAACTAATATGCATAGTCACATCATGAGTTCGGATGATAAACTATGGGATATTCTTGAAGATGGTGTTGGTGACTTGGCCCTTGATGAAGAAGGAACTATTGTTGATAGAAAGAAACATACTCATGCTCAGAAGAAGTTTTACAAGAAACATCACAAGATCAGAGGAATCCTTGTTGCTTTTACACCTCACACAGAGTACATGAATATGAGTGACTTGTTGCTTTTACACCTCACACAGAGTACATGAAGATGAGTGACAAATCTACTGCAAAGACAATGTTTGCTTCACTTTGTGCAAACTATGAAGGTAGCAAGAAGGTTAGAGAGGCAAAGGCTACCATGCTTATTCATCAGTATGAGTTGTCCAACATGAAAGATGATGAAAGTATTGAGGAAATGTACTCAAGATTTCAGACTCTAGTCTGTGGACTTCAAATATTGAAGAAAAGTTATGTAACTTCTGATCATGTGAGCAAGATTCTAAGATGCTTACCTACTAGATGGAGACCTAAGGTTACTGCTATTGAGGAAGCTAAGGATCTAAACACTCTAAGTGTTGAAGATTTTATGAGCTCTCTCAAGGTTCATGAGATCAGTCTCAATGAGCATGATTCTGTTAAGAAGACAAAATCTATTGTTCTTCCATCTAAAGGAAAGTCATCAAAAGCTCTCAAAGTCATTGAGTCTGGAGATGAATCCCCTTATGAAGATTCTGATGAAGACCCTGCTGTTGTTGAGAGGATGGTTATGCTTTCCAACAAGCTTCAGTATCTGGCTAGGAAGAACAAGAAGTTTTTGAGCAGAAGAAGTGGTTACAAAGGCTCTAAGAAGGAAGATCAGAAGGGTTGTTTCAACTGTAAGGAGCCTGGACACTTTATTGCTGATTGTCCTGATCTTCAGAAGGAAAATTTAAATAGTAAATCTAGGTCTGACAAGGAAGAGGCTGTAGATGAAGAAAATGTAGTTATGGTGTTAGTGGCTACAGTGACTTCAAAAGTTGAGCCTGAATCAGACTCTGAAGATGAAAATGAGGTATATTCTAAAATTCCCAGAGAAGAACTTATTGAGTCACTTAAAAAGCTTCTTACACACTCTGAACACAAAACCAATGAGTTGAATGATTTAAAAGATAATTGAACACAAAACCAATGAGTTGAATGATTTAAAAGATAAATATGTTGACTTAATGAAACAACAAGAAAAGACTCTATTGGATCTGAAAGCTTCTGAGGAAGGACTTAGAGGTTTTGACTTCATTTGTAAAACTTATGAAGAGAAGCTCAAGTATCTCTGTCAGAAGCTACAAGAAAAGTGTGATGGAAAACCTTTAAGTAAACATGAAATTGCTCTTGAAGATTTTATTATATTTGGCATCGACAGAAGAAAAGTAGCTTATATGATTTATAACATTTACAAGAAAAATGGTAAAGGGATTGGATTCTCAGAAGGGAAACCTAATGGAATCAGTCTTAAAGCATGTTGTGAATGCATTAAGGAAGGGTTGAAAACTTTCTTTGTGTCTGAAGGTGCTAAGTCTGAAATCGTTGTTCAGTTAGAACCTGAAGCTTCTAGCTCTAAGACTAAGATTGTTTCAAAGTCAAAGAACTCTAAGTCTAAGGTAATGACTAAATCTGATTCTAAGACTCTAAAGATTAAGATTCTGAAGAGATCAGAACCTATACCTCAGAGTCTGATGAACTCAGAATCTGGTATCTTAAAGCCTAAGTTTCAGAGGAGGAAAACAGTTGTTTATTCTTGGGAACCAAAACCAAAAGGTATTAAATCTAAGGTATTGAGTGAACATAAGCCACCAAACTTTCAGCACAAGGTACAAAAGAAGAAGAGTAAAACTTTCAGTACTAACCTCAAAGGACCCATAAAGATATGAGTAATTAAATCTGAAATTGTCAATGTTGCAGATATGCCTAAGAGCAAATGAAAAACAAAGATCGTGATACCTAGACAACGGTTTCTCAAGACATATGACAGGAGAGTAGTCTATCTTCCTTACCGTATCAATGAAAGAGGGAGGAAATGTGAAATTCGAAGGCAACAAAACTGGCAAGATTATTGATACAGAAACTATTAGTAACTCCTCTATCTATATTAATAATGTGTGGTTGGTAGATGGTCTTAGACATAACCTTCTTAGTATTAGTCAGTTTTATGATAATGGTTATGATGTGATGTTTGATATGACCAACTACACTGTAGTCAACAAAAATGAAAACTCCACAGTTTTTAAGGGAAAGAGGATAGATAATGTCTATAAAATTAACTTCTCTGAATTGGTTGATTACAAGGTAGTTTGCCTTCTATCAGTGAATGATAAGAAATGGGTGTGGCACAGAAGGTTGGGACATGCTAACTTGAGATTAATCTCTAAGCTTAGTAAGTTACAACTTGTCAGAGGTTTACCAAACATTGATTATCATTCAGATGCACTTTGTGGGGCATGTCAAAAAGGGAAGATTGTTAAATCATCTTTTAAAACAAAAGACATTGTATCAACCTCCAGACCCTTAGAATTACTCCATATTGATTTATTTGGATCTGTTAACACTGCATCTTTATATGGAAGTAAATATGGATTAGTCATTGTTGATGAGTACAACAGATGATCCTGTGTTAAATTAATGAGAAGTAAAGATAATGTATATGATGTGTTCAGCAGCTTCTGCACTCAAATACAGTCTGAAAAAGAAATGAAAATTTTAAAGGTCAAAAGTGATCGTGGTGGAGAATTTGAAAATGAGCCATTTGAAACTTTTTGTGAAAAACATGGAATTGTCCATGAATTCTCTTCTCCTAGAACTCCACAGCAAAATGGGGTTGTAGAGAGAAAGAATAGAACTTTACAAGAAATGGCTTTAACCATGATTCATGAAAATAATTTGGCTAAACATTTATAGGCAGAAGCAGTGAATACAACATGTTATGTCCAAAATAGAATCTATATTAGATCTATCTTGGAGAAAACAACATATGAACTCTTTAAAGGGAAGAAGACCCAATATCTCTTACTTTCATCAATTTGGATTACCTGTTACATTCTAAATAATAAGGTCTACTTAAAGAAATTTGATGCCAATGCCTAAAGATGAATCTTTTTAGGTTACTCTGAAAGGTCAAAGGCATACACAGTGTATAATTTAGAAACAATATGTGTTGAAGAATCAATGCAGATCAAATTTGATGACAAGAAGCCTTGAAATGAAACTGCACAGCAAGGTGAAAGTTTTGCAGATATACAGGTGCCTGAAGATACTTCAGAACCTGACCAGACTCTAGAGTCTGATGAGAGTCCAGAAACTGAACCCACTCCAGAAACTCAAAATGAAGATGTTTATGACGAAGCTCAAGATGGTTCTCATCAAGCTAATCAATCCAAGAATACATTCAAGTACAAGTTTCACATCCTGAGGATCTAATCATTGGAAACAAAGAGAGTCCTAGAAGACCAAGATCATATTTCAGACAAGAAGAGTCTAAGATGGGATTGTTGTCAGTGATAGAACCTGATACTATTGATGAAACACTTTTAGATGATGGATGAATACTAGCTATTCAAGAAGACCTCAATCAATTTCAAAGAAATTATGTGTGGGATATGGTACCCAAGCCTCAGCACAAGAACATTATTGAAACAAAATGGGTATTCAGAAACAAGCTTAATGAACAGGGAGAAGTTGTCAGAAACAAAGCCAGACTTGTTGCTCAAGGTTACAATCAACAAGAAGGCATTGATTATACTGAAACATTTGCTCCAGTTGCAAGATTGGAAGCAATTAGGTTACTTCTATCCTATGCAGTTAATCATGGCATCATGTTATATCAAATGGATGTTAAGAGTTCATTTCTCAATGGAGTGATATCTGAAGAAGTGTATGTCAAGCAACCTCCAGGTTTTGAGGATTTGAAGTATCCTGACCAGATTTATAAACATAAGAAATCACTATATGGTCTGAAACAAGCTCCTAGAGCTTGGTATGATAGACTAAGTAATTTCTTGATTGAAAATGATTTTAAAAGAGATCAAGTTGACACAACACTCTTCAGAATGACTCTTGAGAAAGATATTCTTCTTGTTGTGCAGATATATGTTGATGATATATTATTTGGTTATACTAATGCATCTCTTTGCAAGGAATTCTCTGAGTTAATGCAGGATGACTTTGAAATGAGCATGATGGGAGAATTGAAGTTCTTCCTTGGAATTCAAATCAATTAGTGCAAAAATGGAGTGTATGTTTATCAGTCAAAATCTACTAAGGAGCTTCTGAAGAAGTTCAAGCTTGAAGACTGTAAAGAGATGAACACACCAATGCATCCAACCTGCACCTTAAGCAAAGAAGATACATGATCAAAAGTTGATCAGAAGCTGTATAGAGGTATGATAGGTTCTTTGTTATATCTCACTACATCTAGGCCATATATTTTATTCAGTGTATGCTTGTGTGCAAGATTTCAGTCAGATCCTAGAGAATCTCATTTAACAGCTGTTAAGAGAATCTTTAGATATCTAAAAGGAACAACAAATCTTGGGCTCCTTTATAGGAAATTCCTAAATTATTAGTTGGTTGGCTTTTGTGATGCTGATGACAGCATTGAAAGAAAATCAATCAGTGGAAACTGTCAGTTTCTTGGTGAGAATCTGATATTCCGGGCTAGCAAAAGACAAGCAACTATTGCAATTTATACAGCAAAAACAGAATACATCTCAGCTGCAAGTTGTTGTACACAACTACTTTGGATGAAACATCAATTGGAAGATTATCAGATTAATGGTAACAATATCCCCATTTATTATGATAATATTGCTACTATTTGTTTGTCAAAGAATCCAATTTTACATTCTAGAGCCAATCATTAATATTTGTAGGGTAAGTTTGAAAAGATTAGTAAATTCATAGATCAAAATTCAAATGACCTCTTTTCCTGAGATTAAATGTATAAATAAGCCTAAAATCAAAAGTCAACTTTTCCTATACGAATGTTATCAATTCTTTCTTATCTGTATTTAATAAGAAAATCCATTTTTTTTACATTAGTCCTTTCATTTGTATATCATTAGTCCTAACTAAAATTATATTCAGTATAGTTATTACTTAACAAATCTGAAAATACACTTGGGAAGGTTTTAAAATATATTTTTGGTTAGAGATACACATTTAGACGACACAAAATCGTGTTTTCCACATCCGAAATACTTTTGTGGGTGCGAAAATTTCATCTTAAGAGCTAGTATCTCGGATTTTAACTAACAAAGTTGGATAAATTTTTCAAAATAAACAAAGTTTGATAGAAAGCAACATTTGGACTGATGCTGTTAACGTCGGTAAACATAAGATATTAACTTTCATTCTTTCAAAAAAAAAAAAACTTAAAACAAACTCCATGGACCAAATTGATCAAAACAATTTACTTTTCATTTGACAAAATCAAATCAATTAATTAAGAGAACAATTTAAAAAAAAAAAAATACTTAGATGTCAATGATTTTGATATACACTGTAGTTGTTATATATCTAATCCCCGATTACCTAACTCCTTGTTGTGGTATTCTACTTGTTCTTCTCCTATGCAAAATTCCACTCCAGTTCCAACACCTACAGTGCAGTCCTATGTCAAAATTTCTTCATTAAAAAATGTCAGGAATTATATATATATATATATATTTAAATGTTGAATTAACACATGCAAATACTATAATTCTTCTTGAATAAAGCCTTGATATATACAACTTAATTAAAAACTAATTAGTTTTTGGTCGTAATCATATATTTCGTTTAAGTCATAAAAGTGTCTTTTGAAGAACATGGTCACCCATGAGGAAATCATAGTTTGAACACAAGAAGATTCTGTCTCCCATTGATATGAATTTTCTAGCAAAAAAGAAGTAATTCATATGCACACAAAGTCATCAAGGAAGTTTAAGTCAATTAACGATACACACATCATATGATGTGCACATTTTGGTTACGTATATATTGTCTAGAATTTTTTTATCAGTTTAATAAACTAACCATATCTATCAAAAATTAGAAAAATTTACAAGGTAATTAAGTCATATCTCATGTTCCTCTTAAAAAAAGTCATAGCTCATGTAAGTGCAACTTTATTATATCAATTAATGAGATTAATGGCCCATTTGTTTAAAATTCTTAAAAATTTATGAGCGATGGTATTTGAAAACTTTGTGACAACTTTTGTGATAACTTTCTCTCTCATATTTATATGGAATATCTTTTTACTTTTTCTCTCTATTGCTTTGATTTTTGTATCAATACCTCATTTTCTTTGTAAAATTTAATTGTCTAAAAAATTATCATAAAAATGGATGTTCAAATAACACAACTCAAATTTATATTCGAAGTTTTTTTTTTAGTCATGTTATGTGCCAATGGACAACTTTCCCAACATATCCTAGGAAAATTGCCTCTATGATATATTGACATAGTGTTTTGAAGGCTTTTTTTTTTTTTCTTTTATCTTTTTAAAAA
>Ga0228710_1005981_pt1 | contig 18682 bp, 15 predicted proteins | sample MedpolnodulmetaG_FD_177995 | JGI IMG/M metagenome (GOLD analysis project Ga0228710, IMG submission 177995) | Root nodule microbial communities from Medicago polymorpha collected in Santa Monica, California, United States - pink nodules | ecosystem: Host-associated > Plants > Roots > Nodule...
CCGTGAATTGGTTTGAAAAAAAAAATGATTCACAAAAAATTTACGGAAAGAAAAATTGGTTCGAGTAAAATCCACAGGAAGAAAAAAAATTGTTAAGAAATGAAAATGATATAGAAATGTAAATATAAAATGGAAAAGGAAATTTGACGGACTATTAAATACATCTTTTTTTATTTTAATTAGTTACCATATTTATCACTTTAATTAAAGTAAAATAAATAGAACCTGTTCATTTATTGCTCCTTAACCAGTGCCCTGGGGGCACCGGTTAGCAACACCTAATTAAAATGATCAGGATTGTTAATCCAATTTGTGGCTTTAGCAACGTATTCTTTAGGATGGGAAGTTGTGATACCATATAGCAAGTAATCAGGTTTGTTAATAGAAAATAATTAATGTGGTGAGAGGATTGCAATTGTTAGACCATCCACAACAGAGCCTCCTAAATTGGATGCTTAAATTGAATTCATATGTCCACATTACTCATTTTACTGTAATACTTAATAAACATCAATTTTCTCCAACCTAGCACCTTAAAAAAATTATTAAATAGGTCCCACAAATAATTTTATATCATTACATTTCAAAATCCATATCAGTCTTTGATGTTGGACTTTTGACTCGAAAGAGACGCTATGCTTGTTGTTGTCGCAAGGAGCTGTTGGTTCTTGGATCAATTCAGTGTTGACGGTTGGTTTATACACCGCATGTTAGACATCCACTAGTGTTGTTTTTATTTTTGGCTTAATTGATCATCTGATCCCTTAACTTAATTCTTTATTTCACTATGGTCCCTTAACAAAAAAATGTTTCGAATTGGTCCCTTATGTATTATGTCGTTATCTATTTTGGTCATTTCCGTTTGTTTTTAACCATAAATATCTAAAGTGAACCAATATTATATGTGGTCCATTATAGGCCTTATATTTTAACCATTTGATCTTTTTTTCTAAAAAAAATAACCGTTGGATCATGTGTGTGTATTATATCTAGCAATGAATCACCGATAACTAATTTTTTTCCTTTTCTTCATCTTCTTCCTTCCTCTCTTTCATCATCTTCAACATAATCTTCATACCAACTCAAAAAAACACCAACACACAAGCCCAATTTTTTTTTTTATATTATCATCACCCTCTTCTCCTTCTAGGTCCACTGATCCATTTTCACTTCACTGAAAATTCAACCACACCTCTTCTTCTTTTGCAAAATCAACCCATAAAATTAATTACATTATTTTTCCTTCAATCCTCCATGCTTAGTTTACTATTACTATTTCTACGGAAAAAAAACACCTTTTTAATATTTTTCTTCCTCTTTGACCCTTTTCCTTCGATCCTCCATGCTTATTTTTATGGTGATTTATTTGGATGAATTGTGTGTTGAATATGTGACCCAAAATTTACCTTTGTGAATTGCTGTGTTACAAGTCTAGATTTTTTATAGTAATTGGATCCAATTAATCTTAGATTTTAGTAATTGGTGAGGATTCAATCAATTTTTGCTTGAAACAGTCTTCCGATTCTAGGGTTTGTTGTGTTCAACAATGGCCATGAGGAGATTCTACAACTAGATCAAGGAAAGAAGGTAACCGAACTCCTCAAACACGTGAAACTGATGCTTTCATTCAATTACATCAAGAATTCCATCAAGAAAGGTTTGGATAATTATGGTGAAAATTACATCAAAACTGATTCTCTTGCACCTCTCTACCATGTTCTTTATGGTGGTATGGCTTTATCTTACCATCTCGCTCATAAAGAACATGCTGAATCTCGTCACTATTTCAGATTCAAATTTCTTGCACTTTGAATGTTGTTGGATATGTAAAAAAACATACTTTTTTTTTTTGAAGGATAAAGAAAACATACTTGTTCACTTTGGTCCTTTGTGGTTTGATGATTTTATCAGCTCAAAAAAAAAATTATGCTTCTTTTGGGTTTGTTTGTTTGAATTTTTTTGGGTTTATATGAACATGGTGCTTAAAAAGATAAAGATCTAGAAAGACTAGGAAAGGAGAAGAAGAAAAGGAAAAATATTAGGTACCGGTGGTTCACTGTTATATAATATGGACTTGCAATTAAACGGTTATAAACATATCAAAAATATTAGACAATTAAAAACTAACGGAGATCACTAAAATAAATAAAGACATAATGCATAAGGGACCAACTTGAGAGTTTTTTAGTGGGAATATTATGAAATAAAGAATTAAGTTAAGGGACTAGGTGATCAATTAAACATTTATTTTTGTATCACCCGATTGGGTTGGCATACACTTTGTGTGGATTGATTAGGTTATGTTTATGTCCCCCAGTTCTTTTTGTATTTCTTTTTTCTTTTTTTAATAATATATATATGAGCACCTGACATAGACAGGAATCTGCAAGACATTCCAACTTTGTTGGACTGTCTTCTATTCCTTTTTTATGTCATTGGACTCTTGGCTTATAAAAAAAAAATTACATTTCAATAAAATTTATTAAATGGGACTCATGAAAAATGAAGAGAGAGAGAGGGTGCCTCCATAGTTACCCTTCTCTATAACCACCCATATATTATACTCCACAATGGGGTGCCTATTTAATGTTGTGCTAAATAGGTGAAGCACCCACCATTGTGGATGATTTGTATATGTGCATAATGTGCATAATAATTGGTAATCAAGCTTGCAATAGAAAATAAAAGGCTATGACCAATCGAAAATAATCAGGATTGTTAGTAACATATGTTATTTATGTTTTTTTTTTTAAAAAAACTTGCTTTATTACATATTATTATTATTATTATTATTATTATTATTATTATTATTATTACTACTACGCATTATTTGATTGTTGGTCCAATGATTATTTGACAAGTGTCATTTTTATTTTGTTGGCCAATCCAATTGCATCATTTTGTTTTATTGTATCATAATTTTAATTTCTTTTTATTCTTTTTATTGCTTCACGCAATACTTTGTTTCTGCTATTAGCCTATAAAAAGTCTATGTTACATTGAATCATTTTTCATCACCATATCATTATTTGTCCTATTTATATGTATATAACCGTTTCATCTTGCATCATTTTCATCTACGTATTTCATTTACTAAATTAAAAAAATTGACGTGATACCAAATCAAATAACATCATTAAGGTCAATCGAGTCAAAGAATCATGGAGAATAATCGGACACGATTGGTTCGTGCATGAACATTATGAAAAAACATGTTCTCTATGATGTTATTTATTTTTTATGATAGATTGTTTTAATTATTTTTGTTTTGTTTAATTTTGGTTTTTTATGTAGATCATTGTATGGGTATTGGTTGATGAGGTTTTTATGACATTTTTTATCTATCAAAAATCTCTCTCTCTCTCTCAAGCTATTAGATCATCTTAATTTTTAGAATTTTAATTTTTTGTATCTCGAGCATAACCCAATGAATGAATATGGAGTTTGTGTATGTAATACAATAATCAATAGACAAATCATAATATCATATTGGATTTTCACATGATCAAAGTAGAGAGTGAAATAATATATTAATCGAGTCAAACATGATAATGTATTGTGTCTATATAACTAATTAAATTGATTATTATTATTATATTTTGTAGCAATGACATTATTTAAGTGTATCCTATCATCAAATTAAAAAAAAAAATTGGAAAGTTGACGTATGTGACGAATTTTTTAACCATATATATCAACTTTCCTCCTACTTTTTTGTTTATATTTTTGGAAAATGCTAACCGGTGTCTCCGGGGTACTGGTTAAGGATGTGAAAAAAGAAATTATATAGTAGTTAATGCATTGAAATTGTGTAATTAATTTATAATAAAATCAAAAACAGTTTCCTTTTATAGTATGCTTAACCGGTGCCCCAGGAGCACCGGTTAGCGGACCCTATATTTTTTTAACTGAATATTTCACGCAGATTTTCTACCAAGTCAATTTATGGTTTCTCCTTTGGTAGTAGACAACTTCTATCAAAGCTATTGAAATCTTATAGATTCAATTCGCAATGATTGTTTCTGTCGCAAATATCTTTAGTGTACTCTTGGTTTTTATAATATCAATTTTTCCCATTTTAAATTGTTTCCTTTCATTATGCTTTCATACATGGTGGAATTTAAAACACCCATAAAGGCTATAAAAAATACAGCAATTATTAAAATGAATTTTGCTCATTTCAATAACAGTAAAACACGATTTCATTTTAATTTACAACATTTGGTTGCTACATTCAATTTCATACAATTTATTTAAATGTCTATAATTCTGATATGCTTCAATATGTGTATTTAAGTATTTAGGCTAAAGAAAAAAATTAATCAAGAAGATGGTAAAATCATATAATTATAGAAATAAACTGAGAAATGTTATATAAATTATGTATTGGAAATTTTGTCAATTTATTCATTTAAAGTTTAAAAATCAGTTTTTCTAAATAATTTTTTACTATTAGTGAAATCCATAATAATAACAACGAATTGAAGGAGAATTGAATGATATTAATAGTAACAAAATGTGCTAATACTAATAATACGATGAGCCCTCGCAATCACAGTGAATTTCTCTCTGGTAAAAAAAAATTAAGGTGAAGGAATGTTTATATTGTACAAATGAGGTACAACTTTAGAGATAAAAGAGCACTCAAAAAGATAATTACATATCTCTAAATTAAAAATTTGTCTTTTTACTCCTAGACAAAACCCTTAGAGTTGGAAAATTAGGATGAACTAGAAAATCGATTTGTATTTCAAATTAATCATGACAAATGCATACTCCTTATAACCGAAACATCTTTTATCTCAATTTTTTACTAAAAGAATTTTTTGTTTTAAAATTCATTGTTCGGTCAAAAACATTTTCCAAAAGTTGCTGGTAGTTTTATGAATTTGTTGAAGAAGTTAAAAGTTTCAGGATAATTAATTTAGCAAAAAATTATACTCAATCAAATATAACGCTGCATTTTTCAGAGGTAAAAGAAAGCGTTATATCTTTTTAAAATATCTAATAAATATGTTTTTTTTGAATGAATTTTGGTAATAAATATTTATTTTGTCGACTCAATATAACCCATTATGGATCAACCCATTAAACAAAGAGCTGCCTCACAAATAATAACTATATCAGATCTCCATCTAATACTTTAAGCATGACAAAAGTCTAGCTTGTACTTCATTATTGGATTCATATTTGTTTAATGCAAAAACATATTTACTTAATAGCAAGACATTATTGTTTAATGCAAAACAATGTCTCCTATATTTGACATGATTTGATTTCATTAATTAAAATTATTTTGGTTAACATTTAAGATGATCATTGAAATCTTCAGATATTCAACAATTGACTTTCTCCAATCATAGTGTCAATAAAAGACGACACAAACAATATTAAGACAATGTTGTTATACACTTACTGAAAATGATTTTATCTCAGTACACCCTCTGGTCACTATTATAAAATAAAATTGACATTTTATATTCATTCAATAAATGGTGTATGTGATCTTTATAATATAGACCACATGTATCATTCAATTTTTGATCTGGTTAGTCAAATGACCTGATTTGTACCCATGACCCGGTTATATAAATAATTACCAAAAAGACCAAGTTTTTTCATTCTTTCAAAATGAACTAAACCTAACTAGATTGCCTCTTTCCTTCAATCCATCATCCTTTGAGTCATTTATGTACATGTATTTTTGTGGACTTTGAAATTTGAGTCATTTATGACTACATGCAATTTATAACATATATTTAACATTATTTTTTATTGGTAGAATACTCGATTTTTAATGCGATTTTACGATTTGCGATTTTGTTATCCTATATCGATTCTATAAAAGTTCTTGAGTAAAATCCTTCGATTTTGATTGCGATTTCACAATTTGCGATTTTTCGACCTGAAGTAAAATCTTGATTTTGACAACTTTGTTCTTGACTAATAGGCATATCGGAAGAAGACGAAAAATAGTTTGTTTGTTAGGACTAAGATTTTGGTTTTTTAAAGTACTCTTCGCCACTGAAATTTTTATGCCTGTACTCTAAAAATATAGACGCAAAATGTTTCAACTCATAGTCAAACTTTTTTTTTTTCTTACATCTCTTAGTCAAATTGATTATACTCTTCTTATTTTAGAACTCAAATGAAGTTTATTTTACAGTGAAAAAGACGATTAATTACTATCGGTTGTTCTTAAAGAAAAAAACTAGTATACCTTCTTTGAATACATGGCAAGGGATGAAACTGGAATCATAATCATGAATTGATGATGATGATCGGTATACATGAACAGTTTGGACAATGTTATTATTGGTACCTTTATTGTCAAGTGTTGATAGAGAAAGAATACAAGAAGGAGTGGATTTTCACTACTAGAAAAAACAAAATTAGCGAGGGAAATTAGTGACGGAAAAAATAAAATTCCTCACAAATTCCTTGGTCGCAAAATTTAGTGACGGAATTAGAGAGGGATTTCACGTTTTCCCTCACTAAATATCCCTCACTAATTTTTGTTTTTTTAGTAGTGTTTGATGGTTTTACAAACAAAACATTGTCCTTTTCAATCTTTATGGCTGCTTTCTCCTATTCCATGGAAAAGGATCGATGAGAAATGTAGTGGAAGGTGAGATATTGATTTGATATGCCTTTGGTAAATAAGGAATAAGGATGGGGAAACACATGGGAGAAGAAATTCCTATTCTTATATAAACATCAATACAAGTAGGTCATATGTTAAAATCAGAAACGGTAATCTGTACGTATCTTTTAAATTACTGTTTGACAATCTGTACGAATCTTAGTTGTACCAGAGTTCAAACAAACACATTAAAAATAATGCATCACTAAGTCTTTTTTTACAAGTAAAAGTAGAACTTCAACCTCTATTTTATAACATTAGGGTATGTTTGTTTCAAGTTTATCAAATTTATTCCTATGAATAACATTCCTTAGAATATAAAGATGTGAATTTTATTTCAAGGTATTGGGAAAAAAAATGTTTGATTAATATTATAATATTCTAAGGAACCTTAAAAATAGGTAGTTACACATGAATTTATTCCCATCTACATGAGAACTTTATTCCCAACCATTTTCTCTGAGAAATTTTTTCTATTCTCAGAAACATTTTATACACGGGAATAAGATATAGTAAATTTATAACAAATATAGACATGTATATTTCAATCCTTTTATTTTTAGAAATCTACACTTATAACTTAAAACAAACACACCCTTACATTATGCACATAAGATGGACATTAAGATACTCCTCTGTCTATATTTCTATTTGGCTTAATTGTATATTTAATTTATGGCACACAATTAGAGATAATCTCTTGCATTGGTGGGTGCGGCTCTCTTGAGACCGCAACTCATCTTCTCTTTCGCTTTGACATTTTTGGTACTGTATGACACCGTTCATCAGTGAGTCGCCATTTCTTTTATTGCTCCAGATTCGGTTCGTGATCACCTTTATCAATTTGGTCAATTGGCGGGGCTATCGAGATTTACACACTCTTTTCTGACAGTCATCTGGCATGCTAGTGTCTGGGTTATTTGGAAGGAAAGAAACAACAGGATTTTTAAGCAGAAGACTTTGGATTTGGATCGTTTAACAGACAATGTCAAGTTTATGTCTTTTTCATGGCTAAAGGCGAATATGCTCACTTTCGCCTTCTGTTATAACGACTGGTAGCGGCACCCTTTACTTTGTATGGGTGTTTTGTGTAGCTTTTTGTTTGTTATTCTTCCGTTTTGTTTATTTATTTGGCATCAGACTCATAACATTGTATTTTGGTGGGTGGTTCTCTTTTGTACACCTTGTACGAGATGAACCACTTTTGGTGATTTAATATATACCTTTTTAGCTTGTTAAAAAAAACTTAGTTCATTTAATAGTATTCAATATTAGTTGTTGTTATTACATTGAAAATGTTCATATTGCAATAAGATTTGTCTCATTTTTAAATTTAAGATTTAAATATATTATATAAAGGATGAATTCATAAATTCAATAGTCTGAATGAAGCCTGTAATTGAAAGAATTTTTTTTTATTTTCCTTCATTAGTTAAAGAGGGGTGGTTTTAGGTATTTTTGATCTAGAATCACCCTTCTTTTTTCTTATTTCTTTCCATCTAAATAAGTGGTTTTCATATATATCAAAACATTTCTTGTGTTTTTTCAAAATTTCTTCGTCTGAGTGCGACGTTGTGTTGTGTGTGGTCTTGTGGGACTTTTTTTTATTTCACGTTTTATTGCGGTGTTCGTTGGTTCATATTGAAAGATTGACTTGAATCAATTAAAAATTCAATCAAAAATTTGAGCGTCAACGTTGCAGCAAAAGTAACAAGTTATAGTTCATTGATTTATCGATTTATTAACCAATGCCCCAAGAGCACTGGTTTGCAAGACCATTTTTTTCATAATCACCGACCATATATCTAGTGTAAGCAATTAAAAAGAAATGCTTATGTGTGTGAGGTCTAACTCAACTGTCAATATAGTCATATTCGTTTTCGCTCAGGTGTGAATTCGATAACTTGCAGTTGTGTGAATGAGTTTGAATTCTCTCCTTTTTGATAACTTTCAGTATAGTGCAAAAACTTTAGGCAAGAGTTTCGCTGGCTACACAAGCGTCAAAATTTATACGGAAAAAAAAAGAGGCAAAAATACATCTTTTGGTCTTTTAAGTATGACAAAAATAATGTGTTAGTCAGTTTGTAAAATTTCAAATATGTTCTTTAAGTTTTAAATAGGTCCTTTATGTTTTTATAAGTTTCAAATTGTCCTTTACGCTGTTAATTTAATGCACCTATTTGAAGTTTTTTAAGTTTTAAATTTTCAAATAAGTCCTTAAAAGGGTAGTAAAGACCTATTTAAAACTTAAAAATCGACTAACACAATATTTTTGTCAAACTTAAAAAACTAAAATATGTATTTTGAAAGAAAAAAAAACCGTTAGAGTTTATATAGTCAATGCAATAACCTTCTAATTCATCCTTTTTGTTTACCCACCGTTTTCCACTATTTTCTTCAGTCTAACCAGTAGATCTCTAATTACTTTTAATGTTCAAGTACCAAGCTTACACCTCATATTTTATTTTATATATTTTGCAGTATACACCTCTTATACTAAATACCGTACATTATATATATATATAAAAGTTCTTGAGTTCGAACCCCGAACACTACCAAAAGAAAAATACTGTACACTACTACAAACTTTCACTTTTCCTGTGAAATTTCTTGCGGATTTTGCCAAGGATTTTTAGGACATAGGAAAGATTCCTACAGCTAATCTGTAGGAGAATAAGAAATAAATCCGCAGGAAATCTTTGGTCAGTAATTAGCGAGTTTTACTGTGCGAGAACACGACTGCAGGAAAAATCCGCACGAAAGTAATATACACATAAAAAACCGCAGGAAATATCTTCTAGAGAATAATAATCAACTAGAAAATTCACCACTAATGCGTTTTGATATTTTTAATAATAAAAAGATATTGCACTTCAATGCATTCCAAAAGATAAATATATAAATCATTATTAAATATCATTTTATAGAAGATACAATTTTTATACATTGTACTAATTAAAACAAACTAGTTACAACCTTACGATTGGCATAGCCATTAAAAACACTGAAATTTTAACAATTACAATAAACATACCAGTCTATTACACTAACACCGCCTAATATACTCTCTATAATATACCTAATTGCCACATAATCCTTGTGATGTCTTCTAAATATAAAAAGATGAGCATGAGCCTCTTAACAACGTCTTCAATAAGTTGCTAATCTAAATTTTGATTTGGCACCTGCTGGAAAGAATCGACGTATATAGTTGGAGAAATCCTTAGTGCAAGAAACCTGAGGTGAAATGTAACAGATTACATATATGCTTAAAAATACAATAGCCAACTTTAGGACATCAAAACCTTAAAACAAATGTCATGATAGGGAAGATGTCATGACAAAAAATAGGATAAGGAAAACAGGGGTTAACTCTACAACAAATGAGGGTAGTGCCCATGATTCAAATATAGAAATAATTTATTAGAATGTGTGTATTGTATTTAATCTTTAACTTTTTAATGAATTGAATCCACAATCATCCTTTTGGGATATGAATTCATTAATGCATTGTTACTTGGAAATGAATGTGACTAAGTGAATAGTCTTGTCCTCATGCTCATCCATGATCAGAAAACAACTTGAGACATACACTATATGATGATTGTGTTTTCAAATATTGATATATATTATGAAAATCAAGAATCAAAAACGAGAACCTTGTCAATTATTTTATGTTTTTTATAGGGGTGGCAAAATGGATGGATTTGATGGATATAGATTTGGATCATAATGGATTGATCAAAAAATCCATTAATCCATTAAAATCTACTATTTTTTTTTGTTAAAAAAAAATCTTCCAATCCATCCATTAAATAGTATGTCCATCTAATCCATCTATTATTAGATTTTAATGGATGGATATCCATTCGATCTATAAATCAATGTGTATGATTTTTTTTGAAGATGTGTATTATTTATTGAAGTGTTTTTTTTAATAAATTCAATCCAAATAAATTTTATGTAACAGGCCTAATACTGTTTTTTTATAGCCGAATATTATTTTTGACATAAGCCTAAATAATTTAAAACAATATTAAATATTATTAATTAAATAATTTAAAATAATAGGGTGGTAAGTGGTTGCAACTTGTGGTAAACCGACCGCCGCCGGCGTTGATCACGGTGGTTCTCCGGCGACCCACGGGGGCACATAGTGGTGGTCCAGCCAAATGTCCGACGACTCACGATGGTCGACGATGGAGCTCTGCGTTGACCTGCCAAACTTCGGCGTTGACCACAACCTATAATAAAATAATATTAAATAATATATTAAATTAATAATATTTAAATATTTAAAAAAATTATTTTTCTGTCAGTTTTATTATTAAATTAATTTTATAATTAAATTATTTTTATTTTATCAAATATAAAATTATTTAAATAAAAAAGATTAATATTATTTGAAATTATCTACTAGACTTTTCTTTAAAGAGCTGATCAAAAGGATTTATAAAATACGGCGGATGGATTAAATCTATCCATAATTTTAAATTGATGTGCTTCTTGTTGTCAATATATTCTTAAGGAAAAACTCAAGGTGCTTAAAGGGGATTTCAAAAATAGGAGTCAGGATGCTTTTGGTAATCACGATCTTAGAATTGAGAAACTAGTTTAAAGTTAAGGTAATAGAACGCAATTGAGTAAGGAAGAATTAGTTATAGATTAATTCATATAGTTACTCTACTAGTATTATTATTATAATTTTTTATCCTCATGACATTATTGTTCTTCCTCTGAATCAAGTTAAGAAGTTAAATTTATAAAGATTAAACTCATCACCCTCAAGGATTAGGACGTTTGGCACCATAAAGAGATGAGTGAAAAGGGAAATTATATTTGGTATAATTGAAAGACTCTATTTGGATAGTCATGAAACTTGTTGCTTATTATAGTTTTGGAAGATGGATAACAATATGGTGTTTCTTAATGGCGACTTTAATGATATAATATGACGCAATCGAAGAAAACTTTTGTATCAATAGACACAGTATATGGTTTGCAAAGTCATAATATTCTCTTACTAGTTAAGAAATTTGTCGCTTTAGTGATAACATCAATTCTCAAAAAAAATTGTCTTGTTTGGATTTGAGATAATATTATGGAGAGTTGTGGATTTTACAAGGTTAATCAATGGGAGTAAGCTTATATTGTTAGTTTAATGTCTATGTTTTATTTGGTCAACAATGAAACCAAAAAATCTCTTGAAATTTTTTAGCAATAAAAGATCTCATAGATTCTTATTTTGTGTTAAACATTTTGATACTTAGAGATTATTCTCAAGGCATCAATCAGTTATGCTAAAGAGTTATATCAAGAAAGTTGTAAATAAATTCAACATAAAATATAATAAATTATGGGTGGCATCATTCACCAAGGGACACCATCTAGTCTCATTGCTTATAAAGCTCAGTTGAATGTTCATTTTTTATTTCATCTTTTGATTTTGAGAGACCTTGCATTCTCCTTCTGTGAAAGAAGGAAACACAATTCCACAATAATGGAAAGCCTTCCAGAAGACATTTTGCTCGTAATCATCAAGAAAATAGCAGCGTTTGGAACCCAAGACCTTCTCCGGTTCGAGCGGACTTCCACATAACATCAGAAGCTTTACCGTGAGAGTGAGCTACTTAGAGCTCTGCCATGAAATTTCTTGTGGTATCTTACTGGCCATTGGCCTAGCGAGGGAAAACACAAATTCATGCAGCAAATCTCTCGTAGCGGCCATGCAGTGTACAACTTGGTATCAACAGCTCAGATGCTTCAAGGAGATCTACTTGACCTGGAGGAGATAAAGCTCATTCTCAGAGAAGCATTTGTCCATGGGTCAGACGGGGCCAAATATTTCGAGCTTATGTTGAAAGTATTGTCCAGCGGTGGTTTCTAGATGGAGGAGATCTTTCACGTCTTTAAGGATCTTTTCGATCGCAAACAACTGGCTGACTGTGGAAGGGACCTCAAGAATGTTGATGGCATTCCTTTCTTTTGAGAGTTTTATTGGACAAGACCCTTACCTCCAAGTTTAGAGTATAGGTTCACCTGTACTTCCAACGGAACTTGTAAGGGTCATTGTAGGAGGCCTAATTTCCAAAATAATCTTAGGTGTAGCATTGTTCAAGTCTCTAAAGTCTATACAAACTCTAAGAGTTCCATTTCTCTTAATTACAGGAACAATGTTTGCTAAACATTCGACATACCTTGCAGTTCTGATGAATTTGGTTTTGAGGAGTCTTTCGATTTCCTCTTTAATCTTCGACATGATCTGAGGTGCAAACCTTCTTGGAAGCTGTTTTACTGGTTTCTTCTCTGGACGAATTTGTAACTTCAACTCTACCACGTTTCTTCTCAATCCAGGCATTTCGTTATAATCCCAAGCAAAACGGTCTTTGTACTTCTTTAGAAGTGCAACTATTTGAACCTTGAACTTTGGGCCAATTTTAGAACTTATGTAAGTTGGCCTTTTTATTGATCCATTTCCCAAATCAACTTCCTCCAAAGGATCTTGAGCCTGGATCTTTTTGGTTTCAAGATAAGGTCTTTCTCAAAACCTAAAGGTTCATCATCAAAAATGCAATCAAGTTTTTGCCTTTCATCCATTATTTCTTTTGGTTCGTCACCAATTGTCTCGATCACCTCTTTTTCAATGGTTCCCATGACCACATATTGTTATAATTTAGCCTCTAGGGCCTTTTTGATTTTATTTTCGGCCAAGTTAGTAAGTCGTAATCCTGTTCCAAGCATCTTGCTCAGACATGATGATCATTTGATCATTCCGCCTAGATGGGGGAATTGAATCTTTCGCCAAAGATTTTGTGTTGCGGACCTCTTTTTCCCACATTAAGTCATGGGTTGGGTCGAGCCTTACAAAACTCACATCTATTTGGTCATTACAACCATCTTCATCAAAAGAACATGGCGCTATTTTTGCAAGCTTTTCTAAAAAAAAATCTTGTGACATAATTAACATCAACAAGAAAGTAACTTTGATCTGCCTCGATATTTTCAACTGAGCCATCATCCCTCCAGATTACAACTCTCAGGTGCATAGATGAAGGAACAACACCTATTCCATGTATCCATTCTTTTCCTACGAGCAAGTTGAAGTTTGTTTTTGATGGTACCACCATGAACAATGTCGGTCTAGTAACAGATCCCACAGTGAGATTCACTTGGAGAGCACCAAGAGAAAACCCAGCTTTCCCTTCATAGTTCGATAGAACTATGTTATGAGTTTTAAATTTGTACCCCATTTCCCAATCTTCTTAAGTAGAGACTGAGGCATCAGATTGACAGGAACACCACTATCTACGAACACATTGTTGACTCTGATATCATCAACTTTGGCTTGAATGAATATTGTTTTGAGATGGCCTTTCATAGAGCCATTAGGTTTCACAAATATGGCTTTTTGTTGATCACCGTAGCCATAATATGTTACGTAATAACACATGGATTTATATATTTCTATGTCCTCTGGATTGTAATCATCTTCTGATTTTTTCAACTTCAGACACTACGTCATATTCCGCAGGAAAAATGGAAACCACATTGCATAAAACGTCGAAGTTTGGTTCTGAATCCAAAAAGTTCGAATCCATTTCATCATCTCCAACAGGGTTTTCCTTGATCGGAGGAAGAGACAACCTTTCTTTGACTGGTCTTCTAACTGTTTCGACAAGTTTTTCTTCTCCTTTAGGGTCAACCACTTTATCATCAGAACTTGCAGTGACACCCTTTTTGGACCTTTGATACCTTCTCCACTGAGTTCGAGTCATAGGATTTTTTTTCCCTTTGCAATTATTACAATAGGCATACTTCCTTGATTCATTTGGATTTCGAGTATCATTAGTTACATTTTTAGTAACAATGTTACTAGTACCGCCTTTCACCACATTGTTCTTCCCATACTGAACATTTTTATGGGTGGAATAAACTTATTTTTTCATAGGTGCCTTAGCATTGGGCACAAAAGTTTTCCCTCGACCATTCTTATTAACATAAATAGTGGTCGAATAGTTATTGATGGAAGGAATATAACTCTTAGTAAAAGAGAATTTTGGTCTATGATCAGCAGACCGTTTTCCTCTTTTCTTGGATTTTGGAATAAAACCCTCAAGGGTTTTGTTAGCCTCTTTCTCGAAAACGGAGCTACACTTCGGGCACAACATGACCTCAGAGTTTTTTTAACCTGCACCGATTGAGAAAATCGACCAGTTCCTCTTCAGTCATGGGATAAGCCTCTTTTACCTTCTTATCAAATTGACTTTTTGATATGAGTTCATTGGCACTTTTGGGTCCTCAAGAAGCTTCTACCATCTGGCATTCAACAACATCAACTTTTGCTTCAACAGATAGCTTTTCGGCAGCGTACACAATGGCTTCCACTACGTTGCAACTTGCAACTTCAGTGTACATTGCATCAACGTCTTTTAAGGGATCTACATCCACTTGCATTTGAGGCATTGTTTTATCTCCAAACTTCAACCTATCTTCATTCAGAGCTCTTTGCACCAAGTCCCTGAAAAGCACACAATGTGAGGTCTTATGTCCCAAAAAATTATGATACTTATAAAACCCTCTCTTTTTACGCTGCTATAGTGGTGGAATTTTTAGACCATTAGGTACCGCCACTTGACCATCAACAACTAAGAGATCAAAAATCTCATCGCATTTTAGTTACATCGAATGTATAAGTTTGGAGAGTGTACTTATCATTTTCCCATCCGACGGCCTCAACATTTTGCATGTATAAGGAGGCTCGGGTTTCAGTTCAACAACATTAACCTCACCATCTTTGATATCTTCATAAGCTATGTCGAGTTCTTGGTCGCTTTCATTTGTATCGATGTAAGCAACCTTTTCTCTTCTATATTTGTGAGGTCTAGCTTTTTCAGCCCTCAGTCTTTCGACCTGTCGCACTCTATCCGCCAATTGGGCCATATCTCTCAAGTATTGAGTGTCTAATTTCTTCCTGATGGAATAATCTAGGCCACCAGCGGCCATTTCGACTAACTCATGCTCATGAACTTGTGTAAAACATATAGCCTTTAACAATCTGAATCTCTTCAAATAATCATCAATAGATTCAGTTGTTCGTCTCCTAACACTCGTCAATTCCTTTAGACTTATCTTTAGATTGGTCAATGTAAAATTGTTCATGAAATAGCCTCTCTAGTTGAGCCCAATGTTGAATAGAATGTGGTACAAGTGAAGTAAACCATGTAAAGGCATTCTTTGTTAGAGAATTTGGAAAGAATTTTATTCTCACATTCTTATTGTTTCCTATATCTCCAGCCTCGGTCAAATATCGTGCTATATGTTCGATCGTAGATTCACTAGTATCACCAACAAACATTGTGAACTTAGGAATTTTACAACCCTTAGGAAGTTGAGTTTGTAGAACATATTATGGCAAAGGAGATGTAAACTTTAGCCTATGTAAACACACGTTTAAGCCATTCTGAGCCATGATATTTTCAACCAAATTGGCTATGTTATTATGTGCTCCGATGATTTGTTGTTAGATGTTCCTAACAACTTCATCTGCATCATGATTCTTGTTTACCAAAATCACTTCTGGTTGTGCTTGTAACATTGGTTCAATTGGTTGAGGTTGAGGCATAGGTTGTTGTCTTTGAACCACCGGTTCAACAACTTGCACATGTTGAATATTTTGGATTTGGGACATCCGTTGATAAACGGTTTGTGGAGGGGCAAAGAAATATGCAATTCTTCCCATTTGAGTGGCTAATGCTTGGTAACTTTGATTCGTACGATGAATCAAGTGATTAAACACCGTACCAATTTATTGTGTTAACGAATTAACCGTCTCGTGATTGCTCTCATCCATTTGTTGCCTAAACAACATAATAGATTAGGTTGCTAAGGTTGGTGGAGCATTTTTGCCAAAAAAGCTAGAACTTGAAGGACTATGCGCATTAAACAGTGTAAATGGATTTGCATTTTCTGTGAATGTCGAATTGTTATGAAAATTTGCCATCATTGAAGTTGGCATACCGTATGGTTGGTCCTTAGAGAGGTTCTGCATATTTACAAATCTATCATCAAATCTAGCCCTAACTTGAGTGTTACGAAAGGCAGGGATACTTGTAGACACGGGTACACCAGCAGTAAATGGTGGCACAAAGGTCCCCTTTTCTGATTGTGTCATTGCAGCGATTATAGTCGGAGCGGTTGTGGAAGCGGTTATTCCCGTTTCTATTGTAACCGGCATGGCCATGGTTGCCCCCACGGTCGTTGATACACTAGCACCCACTGAAGGGGCGAATACCGGTGTTGATTGTGCTTGTGAAGAGGATTGCGATGATTGTGATGACATAGAAGCACCAGTATTGGCGGATTTAGTCATTATCTTTAAGGCTTTACCACTTCTTAAATGCATGCAAACAAATGAGAATTTTTCTTTAGAAAAAGTTTACTAAAAATAGTTTCTAATTTTCAGAAAAACAATATTCACAAGAAATGTTTTTTTTAGGAAAAAGTTTGAAAAGTTTTGGAAGATTATGGTAATTTCTTCGAAAGGGTTTTTGAAAAAGTTTTTGAAAATGATGCACAAACAGGGTCCCATTGGGCGTGCCAATTTGTTTACCAGTGCTTTTGGTAAACAATACAGGCTAGTTTTGATCATTAAAAGTAGGATCAACCCATAAATCCTAGGACATGTTGTGCATTTGTTTTCAAGAAAAAGAGTTCGTGTTCATCAAGTTCATAGGTTGCTTAATGAACAGTACGAGAATGTATGGCGTCTTTCGACAGAAAATGGTTTTAAAGCAAAAAAAAAAAAAACGCAGTAAATGCAAGATAAAAGTGCTAAAAGTTATAATTGTAGAAACTTAAAGGAAAGATAAATTGCATTGCATTAAAGCTAAAGGTGGATCGACAAATCCTTTACACACATTTTGTATAACTCTTTTCTCTCGCGCCGGTACTTCGAGTGTTGTAGAATTTCTATAAGTGATTTGCGACCCGTTTTCCCTATGGAAAAGTACTATTTATACATAGCAAAATAACTGGAACAAGCATAATCCCACGATCAACACTTCTTCCATGTAGACAACCGCTTGTCTCCCACGTTTCCAATGAGGCAACCGCTTCTTTTTTAAATTCGAAATCTTCCCGCCACAACGGGAATTGCTTGGCTTCGATGATTTCGAATTGCTGACTCACGTCTTGTCGAACTCTAAGGCTTTTAGACCTTTTTACGCTAAGTCCACATCTCGTCCAAATCCTCAAGTTTAAAGGAAAATACTTCGATTCCTACAAAGATAAAAGTCAACTAATGTTGACCGCATTAAATTAGTCTGGTAAAATAACCAGCTAATACTCACCAAATTTATATGGGACCCACATGATTTGGTGTGATCTATGTAAATTTTAACCAATTAAAAAGAGTGTATTAGAAAGTGTGTTGTTAGCATTCCTAATACTAATTTGTTTTTTGATGAAAAGAATATGAGTGAAAAATAGCATGAAGAAGATGAGGTATTGGAAGATGACATGCATATTATATCATCAAGCACACCATTACAAGCACTTCACTATTATATTGACTTAAACAAAAAATAAACTCCTAAAATTATTGCTCTTAAAACAAATCATAGCATAACACGAAATCAATAATGTCTCGTTGAAAACTTATTAAATAACATCATAATTGAAACACTAAGGCAACTTCAACTGATCTTGGAGATTCAAATTCTAACTAAGAAATCTTAAAGCTTCAATTTCCTCCTTGAACTTTGGCATGGCAGCAACAGGGAGTGTAGTAAAAATCTTAATCCCTCCTTTCATTGATGGATCATCATTGTCAAATTTATTAGGAGGTGTAAAAATGCTCATTTCCATGGACGCAAACAAGTTGCATGGTGCTGGTACTAAATTCACAGCTTCATACCCACCAAAATCTACATTTCCATCAAGAAAACCTAAATGTTTCCACTCTGTCAAAACCGTTACTGCACCAGTACTTAGCATCCTCGATTCCTCGTTATAATTCGTCTCCAACGTGTTGATTGAATT
>Ga0228710_1005983_pt1 | contig 18674 bp, 10 predicted proteins | sample MedpolnodulmetaG_FD_177995 | JGI IMG/M metagenome (GOLD analysis project Ga0228710, IMG submission 177995) | Root nodule microbial communities from Medicago polymorpha collected in Santa Monica, California, United States - pink nodules | ecosystem: Host-associated > Plants > Roots > Nodule...
AGGGCATTTTTGAAAAGAAACAACCAATCCAAAAGAGCTAAAAGGGGTTGTTTTCTTTATATATATATATATATATATATATATATATATTTCCCAAAAAAAATTATAAAAAATAATTTTTTTTTTCCTAAACTTACTATATTTTGAATTTTTTTTAAAAAAAACCAAATTAAATTAAAATTTTAAAAATATTCGAAAAAATAATATAAGCTAATTTTTGAATGTTTTGGTAAAAAAACATTAATTTTTTTTCTGAATTATTTTGTTGAAAAAATTCCAATTTTTTTTCGTTTTTAAAATCATAATATGCTACTGTTTGTGTCCATAATCATATGACATAGTCAAATAAGGTCAAGTGGAGACACACCATGTTCACAAAGGTGGGTTGAATGGGGTTTCGTGGATAGAGATTTATGTTTCTTTAATGAGAAGAAGGAAAGGAAATTAGAAATGAAAAAAAGATTACGAAAAAGGAATTTGAACATGAGAGAAAATATATCAGAAAAAATTTACAATCTGTTTTTGTTTATGAGAGTATAAAGAATAAAGTGAGTTATTGATAATTATATCTGTTTATTGAAGGAGTTAGAGATTTTTGCCATAATTATTCTACCAAAAAATTAGACTTAATTAAAAAAAATGTCCAATCATTTTAAATATCTAATAAACATGTATTTTAATAACTCAAGATGACGCATATTCATTTATCCATTGTGACATCCCACCAAACACCAAATATGAAGGAAGTTACGATAAAAAATAGTCCACAAAAGTGAGGTTGACACAACATCTTTACTTAAAATTTCTAATAATAATTTATTTTGTGAACTCAACATAACACATTTATATTTTGTAATTGTCAAATCCCACCATATGTCAAAAGTGAAGGGTATTGAAATAATGAATGTTGAATAAAAAAATAGCATAAAAAAATGACATCTAAAAATTAAAATTTAAGGTAAAAGAATTAAGCAAATGATATCAAAAAACGAAGAAAACTATTCATCAAAATATTGAAACTTCTAGGGGGTTGAGGGGTGGCTAAACTGAATTAGATAATCACATCTATATTTCTCACGATCTACTCCTGCATCCATTGTGTAATTTTAATAGATAGAATACATTTAATTGGACTAAGACCAACCACACAAGTGAAATGAATATCAATCTTTACTGGAAATCTTAAGACTTAGATATACGGGCCACCTCACTTATATGTTTCTCAATATCTACTCTTGCATAAAATGTGAAATTTTTACTCACACTTGACACAATATATGTGTTCCACCACCAAGAACTGCTCCCCCACAATGTTGAACCGGGAAATCATACCATCGCTAGTCCTTCTGATGGAGCCAACACTGATGTGGATCTATACATTGGAGAAGGAACAATGACACAAGTGATGATGATACTACATCTTCGCCCCAAATTGTAATGCTTAAATATGATTTTTTTTTCCACTTATTTGTTAATTAACCTCCACTGTTTTATCCAATATTTATCTTTAACACTCTCAATACATCATAATATTATCTCCCTCATCTATGATAAAATTCTATAGCCCGTGCTTGGCACGGGTGTCCACACTATGTAGCTATAAATATCCAGTGTCTACAATTTAAAAAGGATTAAATTTCTTCTTAAAAAAAGGAATTAATTTGTATATATCGGTAATATGTTTTTGTTACACATATGTCTAATTAAATCATGCCATGTAGACATGTGAGAAACCGAAAATGACTCAGTTTTTTTAAGAAAATCAAGGGTACTTTGGGTATTTTACTTTCTCTCTTCCCTCATCTCTGTCGCCGCAAAAACACAAGAAACGCTTCTTCATTCTCTACTCCGTCGCGAGCTATTCTTCTTCTTCCTCTGGCCGATGTGATCTACGCTTCTTCTTTCTCTGTGCGCCTCTACGATCTCGTATGTTCAGGTTCATTCTTCTCTTCTCTATTTTCCTCTGTGTTATCGATGTCTGTTTTATTGATTGATTTTGGTTATCTCAATCAAGAAATAATATAATTTTAAATTTAATCATGATTTCAATGTTTCAATTTTATTCTGGTTGCAGTGTTGTACTAATTTTAGTTTTATTCTGGTTTCAATTCTTGTCAAACGATATTTTTTTGGTGCGGAACTTGCATATATTATGCATTGTCCACGCCGACCGAGCTATGCTCACGAGGACAATTGTAAAACGATATACAGTATACATGATCAAATAATTAAATATTTAAAAATATATTGATACTGATGTCAACTTGAAATGAATGTTACCTTTGCAATTTTATGAAGCAATGATGAAATAATATCATTATCAAATAGTATTTTGCACAACATGGAAGATTATTAAACACGCATGATAAGAATCGCAAGCCGAGTATTTACAAGCAAAACATAAATCTATGATGCTCTTATTATTAATATGATTATTATTGTTATTTATTGTTTTTGTAGAATAATCCTCGGCAATTGTTGTATGTAACTTTTGATTGCTTCAAGATCGGTTTGATATTTGACCGGGCTGTATGTAAGATAGATGCATTTTGTGGGATTGATTAGTGGTTGCTTAATTTTGTTTGCAGTTAACAAATGATTAATTCCACTTCTAAAAGAGAACAAATTTGTTAAAGTTGTGCAAGGCTAACTGGATTGAAGCATGGGATTCCAAATCTTGAATTTTTTAAAATTCTCCATGAAAGGGCTGATGATATTATTGCTGATATTTCTGAGCCACTCTGTAGTACACTCAACTTCTTCATCAGAGACTACAATGCACACTAATAATTGGGCTGTTTTAGTCTGCACCTCTCGTTTCTGGTAAACTAAGTTTCATGTTTCATTTATAACATATTCTTTTATACAACAATGGTTTGTTTTTGTCTTATTCTTTTCCAAAGTTCCGTGCCAATGATAAATAAAAATACAAATAAGGATACATGGTGATAATTATTTTTTCTTTAGTTGTTTTCTGAGAACATTGGCAACTAAGTATGGTATAAAGAGGAAATTTGTATTGCTGATGGTTCTGGTTTATGACTCAAACCAAAACATGACTTGTTTGGTTTACTAAATATGCTGTTTCCCTATTTCAGGTTTAATTACCGGCATATGGCCAATACTTTGTCATTGTATAGGTAACTGTATAAGTTTAGCCTTGTTTTGAATTGTTTGAATTATGTTTGGTAATGATATATTGCTCATTATATATTATTTCACATTCAGGACTGTTAAGCGGCTAGGAATACCTGATGAGAGGATTATACTCATGCTAGCAGATGACATGGCATGTAATGCAAGAAACAAATACCCTGCCCAAGTTTTTAATAATGAAAACCATAGACTTAACTTGTACGGGGATAATGTGGAGGTGAGTTTCTAGGTATGCATTTTATGTCTAAATATTTTATGTCTAATAATATAGAGAAGATCTTTATTGTTGGCTTGAGCTATTTCTTGTTACAAACCTAACAATTTATCTTTTACCAATCTCCAACACTAAAGGAATCATTTCTAAATTTCATACAGCTCATTTAATAATTACATTCCTAAATTTTGCTTTAAGATTGTAATTAAATAATTTAGTGTTGGAAAAGCTGTTTTTTTGGATGTCCTTTGTCCCATGACTGGGGCGTGTTTGCATGGTCATTTTGACTTTTTTTTGGGTTTGCTGAGTATAAGCGTGCGCGGCGCACGTGAGGGTGTGCGCGGGGCACACAAACTACTGTCTTGTGCGTGGGGTGCGTGACTTCATGCGCAGGGCGCAAAGTCGCAAACTGTTCTATAAATTGCGCATACTGCATCAGTTTTCAATGTGGGAAAATGTGAATCTTGGGGAACCAAAGGAGGGGACTCTTGGGAAAGGGTTGGTGCCTTTTGCGGAGGGATTGATGGAATGGGAAACACATGAGAAGGTGAGAGATTTGTATGCAACTTGGGTGAATCTAGGGTTTACCAAAGGAGGGGTTCCTTGGGAAACTACAGGTTAAGGATTGGTTCTTTTTGGGATAGATTATAGGGCTGGGAAACAATTGTAAACACCTTGAGTACAAAAATCATTGGGTCTCTTGGTCACGGAAAGAGATTCGGGAAAAGGGTAGAAATTAGGGTTTTTTCTTGGAGAACTTGTTGAAGGCTAAAAAGTAGAGCTTCAATGTTCCTCCAAAAATTTGTTTTTACATTTTTGGTGTTTCTTTCTTCTTTTAAGGATTGGTTCTCATTATTTACAATATTATTTTATATGTATAAAATATCAGTTTAGCACAACGAAGCGCAATGTTCCCTCCCATTCATAAAATATATTTTACTACATGTAATGTTTATAGTTTATACTCCCTCTGTCCTTAATTATAAGACCCACATTCCATATCTGTAGCACTTTAATACAAGACTCTCTTCAAACTTTCACAGGCATTAATGACATCACAAAAATACCCCTATTAAATTTATAATTGAGAAACACAATTGTTTTTACTCCTATTATATTATTAATTGTAATGGTTATTAAGTAAAAGCAATACACTTTTTACAAATTTATTGCTACAACAACTTTTCTTAATAACCGTGAAATTTGTATGGGGTCTTATAATAAGGGAGGGAGGGAGTATATTGTTTTCACACTAAATATTGTATTTTCTCTTGATATAGTAGGTACTAGTGTTATAATGTACAATGGTGGTAACTTTAAGAAGCCCCATGTTGAATTCATTCTCTCATTTAACTTACCTCTATCTTTATAGTGTTTAAAAGAGAATATATTTGACCCTTTTTAACTTATTTTAGTACTCTTGATATGTATTAACTTTTAGAGGATGATTCTTTTGCGTGCAATTTCTCAGGTAGATTATCGGGGCTATGAAGTAAATGTGGAAAACTTTATGCGGGTACTAACAGGTCGTCATGAGACTGCTGTTCCAAGGTCCAAACGACTTCTTAGTGATGAAGGAAGTCATATTCTTTTATATATGACAGGACATGGAGGGGATGAGTTTTTGAAGTTTCAGGACTCAGAAGAGCTTCAAAGTCATGATTTAGCTGATGTTGTGAAGCAAATGAAAGAGAAGCACAGGTACACATTTCCCATTTAAAAGAAAGTGACAAAGCATGTGAGAATTGTGTCAATCTGTGAAGTACAGAGATGAACAATAGACATGACACTGGCTTACACCAGAAAATAATGTCCAAAATATAAGACAGTGACTCAAATATATATGAGGAATCAAATTACACTCATATCTTAAAACTCAACCGTTGAATTGAAAGTTAAATCATATAGATTATCTTAGTAAATTTTTAAGTAAATCTGAAATCATATGATATGTTATTGATGTGCGTCAAGATTAACGTCTTATGTTTTATTAAAAGACGTTAAACTTGTTGCGTCTCATTGAAATACCAAATAATTTTAGGTTTCTTTACAAATATACAGTGATTATCAACTTTCAATCTAACAGTGAACTTTTTACACTACCAAAGTATTACACTGGTGTAAATTTGAGGCCTAGTGACCTACTCTGTGTGTGCGTGTGTCAATGTTATCAACAGCGAACTGTGGGAGCGCCAGAAATCTTCTTTTTGACATAGTAGATAGCGTTGCGGGAACTTTTTCTAAGTTACAAAATGGTTGAAACAAATAAACTATGTATTAAAAAGTATGCTGTAAATAAATAAAGCTAAGTTGCGCACAAAAGAATAAAGAACTCATATTTTCTCCTCATAATGTGAATGGTTAGGTTTAAGGAGCTGCTGATAATGGTGGATACCTGCCAAGCTGCTACCCTGTTCTCACAGGTCTGATATTGCTATTGTATGTTTGTATATGTTACTAGAAAATTTGATGTCAATCCTCATACATTGAGAGTGTAGATCTGGTGTGTTCATTTGCATATAACAAACACTACCATTCGTAAAATTGATATTTGCTAAGTTGTAATGCAGCCATTGTGTTTGTTATTAGATGGTATTTTATTGATTGTTGTCCTTTGGGGTTGTTATACAATTTGTTTTGGGTGTAAGGAAGTCCATTCTCAAATATTTTCCTTCTGCATTAATGACGGTTACCTTACGCTTAATCATGAACATCTATCCCTATAGCAAGATTTACGAATATCATTTACAGTGTTATGGTTGAAACACATATAAATGCAGAACTAATCATAACATATTTCGCTGTCACTAGTCACACAGTTTCAAAATTGTCCTCCTGAAATTTATAATTGATTAATATGCAATAATGAGATATTTATTTCTCTCTCTGATTGTTCTCCTTAAGTTTTGTCCTTATTGGGTTCTCCTCTTTCTTGATCTTGACAGCTCCATTCACCAGGTGTTTTGGCAATTGGAAGCAGCATGAAAGGACAGAACTCATATTCGCATCACTTGGACCCAGATGTATGTATGGACTTAATAGTTGTTATGGTTATAGAAACATAGTGCGAGATCGGTGAGATAAATGATGAATACGAATTTTTATTCTTCATTATTAAGAAAATTGTACTAGGCTCTGAATTATAGGGTCAGAGAACTGGAGCAATTTCTGATTGCTACAAAACTCATTAGAACAAAATGTCACAGTTCGGATACAGCTGTCATCCTTAACCAGAGATATGAATCTTATGATCTGAGTGCATAGTACCCTGATACCACACAATACTCTATCAGTCCCCCACAAACTCAGTGTGTCGAAAATATCTGGTAGCTGCTGTGCACAATGAGTTTAGCTTTAAGATCAGAAAACGTGAGTCTTGGACATAGGTTTAGTTGGTATATGAGCAACTTGCTCTTGGAAAGGCACTTAACCGACAACCAGGGACTAGTTCAGCACTTTTTCCCTTACAAAAAGATGTTCTCCATGTGTTCAGTCATAGAGGAAAGGACAGGATTGTGACTTAAAGCCACTGTGCTTTTATTTTCACGGTAAAATATGGGACTAGGTCTTGAACCATGCAGCTCTCATAAATGAGATTGAACCCAAGTTTGGTGTATATGACTTGTATGCTCCAGCTTGAATGGGAATGTTAGAAAATATTAATATTCCTTAGCCTTACAACATCCTTGATTAGTGCTAATTAGAATTAGAATTAAATATGAACAACTAAAATTGTCTTTTGTGGCATCTCTCATATTCTCTCTGATTCTTGAATAATAATATCAAACAACTAAATTGTCTTTTGTACTTCTTTTGAATATTATGCAGGTGGGCGTATCAGTTGTTGATCGTTTTACATTCTACACTCTTGCCTTCTTCGAGAGGCTGAATATATATGACAATGCTTCATTGAGCAGGTAAACATTTTTAAGCTGTTTCAGGCTAAGTATTTCATCCTTACTATTAAGTGTCCGTACTGTATGTTCCTCTTTCTGCATGTTCTTTTGGTTGACTTTTACTTTCCATACATGTTCTTGCAGTTCTGTTTCTTTGGGTTGTAACAGGCCTATCATTTGTTCATATTTTCAGTCATTTGTATATGCACAAAACCATTACTCTTATTTGTTAAGAAAGTTGATAGTCAAAAGCAGCTGAAGTACTCATTATTAAAATTATATCTGCAGTATGTCAAGTAATAGAGTACCATATTCTTTTGAAGGCTAGATTATTTAATCTGGGATTTTTATCCTTTCATTGCAGCCTTTTCAATTCATATAATCCAAATTTGTTGATGTCAACGGCATATTACAGAATGGACCTATATCAACGACATTTAGAGGAGGTAACAAAGTTATGCACATACTTTGAATGTTTGCTCTTTTTTTTTAAATCTATTCTTTGTTTATCTGGTGAGGAATCTAGTGTTGTTTATTATATATGTTTGGAGGGATTATATGTATAGTCAGATCAGCTGCTTGCACAAATTGCCAATATTGTATCACTGCATCATGTGATACTCGGATTGCTATTGTGGAATTTAGTGATGTCTTTTACAAATCAATCTCCAAATATCGAGGGTATTGGTGTACATTCTTATAGAGTAATGTTTGTCTCACATCCCTTGTGGGGCGGAAAATCTTATAGGGAAGAGAGACATAGAAAGGCAAAGGAGGTGTGATAGGTGATGTGAAAGAAAAAGGTGTGAGAAAATAACTATTCCGTCTTGGTACTTAAGTTACTACCTAAGTACCAAGACGGAATAGTAAAACTAAAAACAATTATGCTAGTTTGTTTACTGGTTTAAGATTAATGAAGATAAGAGTCTTACGTGTCGGACAATCACAGTTATGTTGTTGTATTGTGTTATGCCACTGTATCTTATTTTTTCTGCTTTCATATCATTTGATTCATTTCAAAGGGAGGCCAGGCCACCTTGGGTGCTGGGGCATTAGTTGTAGATGTTGTCATGTGACTAGGAGAGATTATAGATTCAAGTCTCTAATTAAACCTCTTGCAAATGTATGGTTACGAAAAATAGACTGACAATGGGTTTCACATTTACTTGGATCTCACTAGGATGGAAGCTTAGCACTAGGTCTTTTTACTGCCATTTAACAAGTTTTGGAAGTATCTATATATTTTTGTGCTTAATTAGAAACGACAAGATAGTCTGGATTGAGATACTACTCGGAATCGTGAAGGTCCCAAGATTGTAAATAATGGGATTGTAGTAAGGTTCGTTGGATTCTACCAAAAATATTGAAATATATTTTAATATAAAAATATAATTGATGCAAGTAAAATCAGAATTGTATAGTTATTTTTGTGCATGTGGATATCTATAGGGCCCAACACAGATTGGCCAAGTACCTGATAGGTTTTATAATATAGACTGGAATCTTGCATGTTTGACTTTAGCTCAAATTTTATTTTAATTAAATTAATTGAATTATTTATTTTGATTGATCATTTATGTAATATTTGCCACTTGAATGCTTTGTTTGATTAAATTGATGAGTTCATGTTCTATCACTTCTTTCTAGGTACCCGTGACAAACTTTTTTGGCTCTGTAATGGAAACAATACACACTGACTCAGCCTACAGATCTCAGTCGAACAAAAAAATCGGGGGACCTGAAATTAAAATGCCTTTGGATCAATCAATCTCTGACAATGACAGAAGAATTTTGAGAAACTCTGTCGATGAGGATCAGTCTAATAAATTAAGTACAGAGGTAAGTTGAACATATTCCCCAACAAAACTAGTTTACACAATTTCATGTAAAGCTGTAACTCATGGAAACTGGATTTACCACGCAGGAAAATTTCCATGGTGTTGGACAACTATGGAATACTATTCTCAGCAAAGTGAATACTTTTGAAAGCGTTGATGCTTTTGTTTGCTATGGCCTTGTTTCAATGGCTCCTCTGTTGATAATTTCTGTGTGGCTATCATCGTAAATGGCTGCAGCGACGCTCTTTGACACCACGTGTTATGGTTACTTGCAGTGCAATTTCACTTGAAAATGCAAATTATTTAGGGCCTCATTGTATATTCGAGCGCATATGTCCAAGAGAGCCGCTTATAGAGCTGTACTATGTTAACCCTTGCTTTTTCTCTCGGTGGTGGAGCACTGCCATGGTTCCTCGTGTTTTTGGTGCTATAGATCGTTGTTAAGATAGTGCTAAAAAAGGAGATCATTGGTCATGGATTGTGATTTTGTTGTTATATTTATAGCTTTGGTGGCTTAAGCAGTTAGATGTGTGAATGCAGCTTAACATAAATTTTATTTGTAATGTATGTTAAAAAATCGTCTTTTGTTGTAGACGTCATATTATGTATGGCTTATAGTTGTAAAAAAGTTTCTAACAAGTATTTAACATACATTTTGAGAAGTCTTGATATGTTTTCTGCCTTTTAAAAGATTTTTTGGTCTGAAAAAATGCTTGTAACTTTTGGCCAGCGAATGTGCTTTGGATAGAAATTTACAATTGGGAGCTCTCAAATATATTCCAAATCTTGATATCATTTCAGTTATCTGGAGAGGATTAATTACAGGTTTTGTTGAGTCCTTCACCTAGGCTACACAACTTGACAAAGTGCACTGAAGACAAAAACGTGTGAAATACTTTCGCACATTCCCCAGTGTTTGGTTGAAGCATGAATTCATAAAATATTATTATTTTATTGTGTTTGTCTGTGTAAGTGGATTTTCCTTTTGTAACCATGAATGTGTCTATTATAGGATTAAGTTTATGCTGCAAAAGTAAAATAGTGTTTTTATACCATGCACACTTTTTTATTGTGGATCAATAAGTTTTGTGATACAACTTGATTTCAATGATTGAACTTAATTATCTAAATTGAAAGTAAACTTGTGCATGGTTAAACGGTTATATTATTTGTGTATCATAAAAGTAACTATTTTCCTTCAAAAAAAGTAACTATTTATTCAATTTTTTGAAGTGTCACATTTGAAAAAGAAAATTTCGTTCTTGTTTGTTTAAGTGTCACGTTTGAAAGAGAATTTCGTCGTTTAATTGTAGTTTTCAAAATTCAATGCAACATTAATTATTGATTTATCAATAATACACTTAGCTTTTTATTACAAATTAATATATGTAAAATATAAATTGGATTATAAATAAAAATATTTCTTAGTTGTTTTGGTGCGTGTGAAAAGCTACAAAATAACAAGTATATTAAATAGAATGATAACAACTTAACTTGAAATTGCGTGTAATAAAAAACCACTTTGAAACATGAATCCCAGGTCCGTTTGTTTACAAATTTATCAAACTTTTTTTCTTACGTATGTGATAAAAAACATTTCTAAGGTAAATGTGGGAATAAATTTTTCAATCCATGAAGATAATTCATGTGTAACTTCCTTATTAACCTTTTTTTTATAAAAGTTTTCAGAAATATTATAGTATTAATCAAACAAATTTTTTTATTAAATACTTTGGAATAATACTTTCACCCATATATTTTCAAAAAAATTATTCTCACAAATAAATATAGTAAACTTTTCATAAAAAATCTAATAAACTCATAACAAACGCTTCTTTTTGAAAATTGTTGTTGACACATTTAGTTTGGCTGAAAAACACATGTAAAAAACGAAAATGTCCCTCGACAGTTAACTCAGCATTTTTTCATAAAAAAAAAAGTCAATTTCGAACTTACCATGCTCACTTCTTTGTTCTAACCGCAACCCAGACACCACACACTCTACAGGATTGAGTACATGATGAGAATGAGATGAGATAACAAAAAAAAAAATGAAGTACTATACTTATCGTCCCAACAACAACACTTTCCATCTCCTTCTTCACTCTCCATGGCCTCACTAATACGCCTCTCAATTTCCATCGACCCTTTCAATTCAAACCCCTCAAATTCAACCCACACCCCCATTTCAAAACCTCACCTTCGTTCTTCCAAAACAATAATCACACATCAAAACACAAACCAACCAATCAAAATCACCCACGCTTCCATTCGTGCATTAACCAAAACACAAGACTGGGAAACCGCTGAAAATCTCCTTCGTAAAATCATCTTAGCTTCGGATTCATCCGAACCACAATTAACCTATCAAATTTTTAACACACTCATTTACGCTTCTTCAAAACGCGGGCTAGTAAAACTAACTTCTAAATGGTTTCATATGATGTTAGATTGTAACGTTACCCCGAACGTGGCGACGTTCGGGATGTTAATGAGGCTTTACCAGAAGAATAGGAATGTTGATGAAGCGGAATTTGTTATGTCACATATGAAAAGGTTTGGTGTGGTTTGTGAATCTGCTTATTCGTCGATGATAACGATTTATACGAGGTTAGGGTTATATGAAAAGGCTGAAAGTGTGGTTGAGTTGATGGAGAGGGAAGTGATGGTTTTGAATGTTGAAAATTGGTTGGTGATTTTGAATTTGTATTGTCAGCAAGGGAAAATGGTGGAAGCCGAGAGAGTTTTGGCGAAAATGGAAGAGGAGGCGGGGTTTTGTGTTGATAATATTGTTGTTTATAATACGATGATTACGGGGTATGGTAAGGCGTCGAATATGGATGGTGCTGAGAGTGTGTTCTTGGGTTTAGGTGGGAGGATTGAGGCGGATGAAACTAGTTATCGTTCGATGATTGAGGGTTGGGGTAGAGCCGGGAATTATGAGAAGGCTAGGTGGTATTATGAGGAGTTGAAGAGATTAGGGTTTAAGCCGAGTTCGTCTAATTTGTTTACGATGATTAAGTTGCAAGCGAATGAGGATGATTTGGATGGTGTGGTTGGTACACTTGATGATATGGTGAGATGTGGATGTCATTATTCTTCGATAATTGGTACTCTTGTGAGTGTTTATGAGAAGGCCGGGAAAGTTTATGAGTTGCCGCGTTTGCTTAAAGGTTCGTTTTATCGATATATTTTGGTTAATCAGAGCTGTTGTTCCACTGTGGTTATGGCTTATGTGAAGAATAAGTTGGTGGATGATGCACTTAGAGTGTTGAGTGATAAGAAATGGAAGGATTCGAGGTACGAGGATAATTTGTATCATTTACTGATTTGTTCTTGTAAAGAGGCAGGTTTGCTTGAGGATGCTGTTGGAATATATAACCAGATGATGAAAAGTGATGCTGACGAGAAGAAGCTGAACAAGCACATTGTTTGTACAATGATCGATATTTATAGTGTCATCGGACGCTTCAAAGATGCAGAGATGTTGTATCTAAAGTTGAAGAAGTCTTCTTCACCAAATTCGTTGGATATGATTGCATACAGCATTGCTGTGCGGATGTACGTTCGAGCTGGATCTTTGAAAGATGCCTGTTCTGTCTTGGATGATATTGACAAGCGGCCTGATATTGTTCCGGACGTGTTTTTGCTGCGTGATATGTTGCGGATTTATCAGAGACGTAACATGGTGGATAAGTTAGCACAGTTGTACTACAAGATCTCGAAAGATCGGGTGAATTGGGATCAGGAGTTTTATAATTGTGTCATAAACTGCTGCGCTCAAGCTCTGCCAATAGACGAACTTTCAAGGCTTTTTGATCAGATGTTGCAGCGAGGATTCATGCCAAATACAATTACATATAATGTCATGCTTAATGTTTTTGGGAAAGCAAAGCTTTTCAAGAAAGTTAGGAGGTTGTATTTTATGGCTAAGAAACAAGGCTTGGTTGATGTCATCACCTACAATACTATTATAGATGCTTATGGGAAAAAGAAGGACTTCAGAAACATGTCAAGAACTGTTCACAAGATGCAATTTGATGGATTCTCAGTTTCCCTTGAAGCCTACAATTCAATGCTGGATGCTTACGGGAAAGATAGCCAAATGGACGCGTTTAGATCTGTACTGAAAATGATGAAGGAATCAAATTGTGCTTCTGATCTCTACACGTACAACACCGTGATCAATATCTACGGTGAACAAGGTTGGATCGAAGAAGTCTCCGATGTTCTCGCGGAGTTGAATGAATGTGGACTCCGACCTGATTTGTGCAGCTATAACACGTTGATTAAGGCATATGGAATTGCTGGAATTGTTGAAGAGGCTGTAGAATTGATCAAGGAAATGAGAAAAAATGGAATAGAACCTGACCAGACAACCTACACTAATCTTATCAATGCACTGAAGCGAAACGATAAGTTTTTAGAAGCTGTTAAATGGTCGTTGTGGATGAAGCAGATACAATTATGAATTTCATAAACCTAAGACATTTTGTAAATGGTATTGGATTTTCTAACCCCGGTTATTTTGAAGAGTAGCTTGACCCTAGAGTCCTACTTGATTATAGTCACTGACCTTTTGCTTCCTTTGTGAAATATTTCTGTATATTCTAAGAAATAAGAAAATAAATACTGTATATTATATGTGTTGTTGCAGAGGAAGTTCATTTATTTATTTGCTCTCTAGATCTGTTACTTGTCACTGTAGAACTTATAATTTGGTGATCGCAAATTCCGAATTTGAGTCGAGGACTCGAGACCTTGGTTTTTTGAAGGAATGACTATATGCGATATTTGATATTAGATAAGCTGTAAAAGTATGATGTTGTGTTTTCTCACTCACTACATTAGCATAATATTGACTCGAGCACTCGTGCTGCATTTTGCTGCAACTGTTCGAAGATAAGTGTCTCATAAAGCTCATGTTATTTTAGGAGGTGATTTTTAGAAATAACACCAACAGTTTCAAGCTCAAAAAGCTGACATGTCTGAGTAACTAGCTACATGGACTCTGAATATCCCTCAAATTAAACTTCTATGTGCACATAAGTAGAACCTTATGCGTAATTTAATCCATGTAGCCGACCCCACCTTGTGGGATAAGATTTGGTTGTTGTTGTTTGCTGCTATTGTTACCTTATAACATCCATTTCCATTTGTTTAAATTGTTCAATGTCAATGTTTCTCTGTTGTAGACACATAAACCTTTATTGATTTTGTTATTTTTGAAGTCTTTTAATATCTGTAGCTCACATTGCTTTTGTTGTAGGAAAATAGATTTTTTGTTATGGTCATTTGTGACTTAATTATCTTTTTCATCAAATTGAAGTCTCATTTTCATTCATCTCTTTATTTAACTGCTTCCCACTTGTTCTTTCCTTTTTTCTACCATTTTTTGTTAAAGTTTATTTCTTTGTTCACTCAGGTATTTGATTTAACCGAAGCTCTTCCAATCTTCTCGTCACTAGATGGTATTTTATTGATCGACGTTTTTTGGGGTTGTTATACAATTTGTTTGGGGTATAGGGAAGTCCATTCTGAAAGATTTTTCTTTCTGCATTAATGATGGTTACCTTATGCTTAGTTATGAATATCCCTATAGCAAGATTTACAAATATCTCATAGTGATATGGTTTCGGCTTTATCGCGATACAAATATATACATGCATGGCTAATTATATAACATATTTTCTGCTTTCACCAGCCATGTAGTTTCATAACTATCCTCTTGAAACTTAAATTGCTTAATATGCAATAATGAGTTTTTTTTTTTCTTTCTGACTTACTATTCTTCCCTATGTTTTGTCGCTTATGGGGTTTTCCTCTTTCCTGATCTCAACAGCTTCATTCACCAGGTGTTTTGGCAATTGAAAGTAATGAAAGGACATAACTCATACTCGCATCACTTGGACCCTGATGTATGTATGAACTTAATTGTTGCTATGGTTATCGAAACATAGCGAGAGATTCATGATAGAGAGATAGTATATAGAGAGAAATGAGGAATTTTAATTGTTACTCTTCATTATTGAGAAAATGATACAAGGCTCTGTATTTATAGATGCAGAGAACAGGAGCACTTTCTTACTGTTACAAAACTCATTATAACAAAATGTCACAGCTATCATACTTAGCAAGAGATATTAATCCTATAATGTGAGTGTATAGTACTCTGATACCACACAATACTCTATCAGTCCCCCACAAACTCAGTGTGTCAAGATTATCCGGGAGCTTCTGTGCACAATGAGTTTGGCTCTAAGATCAGAAAACGTGAGTCTTGGACAGAGGCTTAGTTAGTATATGGCCGATTGTTCTTGGAAAGGCGCTTAACTGACAACCAGGGACTTGATCAGCACTTTTTCCCGTAGGGTCCGTTTGGATGGCCGATTTAGGGTATGGTTTTGGAGGGCTAGATCTATATTTTATTATATATTTGAGATTTTAATAAAACTAAAAGAATACAGTGACATATGATCCTATAAAAAATCAATCACACTTCATTCATTTTTAAAAACATTTATATCTTGTTTAAAAATCGAAAAGAAAAACAAGCTCTCTCCTTCCCTCCAAAATCCCTCCCAAACAGACCTTCACAAAGAGATGTCCTCCATGTGTTCCGTCCTAGAGGGAGGACAGGATTTTGACTTAAAGACAACATGCTTTGATTTTCACGGTAAGAGATGGGACTAGGTATGAAACCTGTAACTCTCATAAATGCGAATGAACCCAAGTTTGGTTTATATGACTTGTTTGCTCCAGCTTAATGAGTGTTAGAAAATGTTAATATTCCTTAGCTGTAAAACATCCTTGGTTAGTGCTATTAGGAGTAGAGTTAAATAATATGAACAACTAAAATTGTCTTTTGAGGTATCTCTCATTTTCTCTCCGATTTTCGAATAATCATAACAACAACTAAAATTGTCTATTGTACTCCTTTTGAATATAATGTAGGTGGGTGTTTCAGTTGTAGATCGTTTTACATTCTACACTCTTGCCTTCTTTGAGAGGCTGAATATGTATGACAATGCTTCATTGAGCAGGTAAATATTATAAGCTGTTTCAGGCTAGGTATTTCATCCTTACTGTTAATTGTCTGTATTGTATGTCCGGTTTTCTGCATGTTTTTCTTATTGAATTTTATTTCCAAACATGTTCTTGCAGTTCTATTTCTTTGGCATGTAACAGGCCTATCAATTGTTCATATTTTCGGTCATTTGTATATGCACAAAACCATTACACTTATTTGCTAAGAAAGTTGATAGTCAAGAGAAGCTGAAGTAAACATTAATAAAATTCCATCTGCAGTATGTCAAGTAATGGAGTATAATATTCTTTTGAAGGCTATATTGTTTAATCTGGGGATTTTCGCCCTTTCTTTGCAGTCTTTTCAACTCATATAATCCAAATTTGTTAATGTCAGAGGCATATTACAGAATGGACATGTATCAACGACATTTAGAGGAGGTAATGAAGTTATGCACATACTTTGAATCTTTGCTCCTTTTTTAAAAATTTATTATGTTTGTTCCGGTGAGGAATCTAGACTCAGGGACGGAGCTATTCACACTTGAGAATGTGCACTTGCACACCCTGACCCTGGGGAAAATATACCTGTTATCCTATTTTTATATGTTTTGCACACCCTCAATATTTTACTTTGCACTCTTGATCCAAATATCCCCTCACATAAGTCATTTACAGCTTGTTTTCTATCTCGATGAAAACATTTTTTTGTCTCTTCTGTTGTATTGGTTCACCATTTACTATTTTATTTGTTTTCAAGTAGCTTCTATGCTTATGACAGGTCATCCATCTGATGTAAATCAATCCTGCTATTTTAATTTACTTAATTTATATTTACATTTCTTATATATTAATCAATTGGAAGTTCAGGTGACTATGCAGTAAAAAAGTGTAGTAAACTTGAGTGATTTAAATGATCAATTCCAAATCTTTTATCTCAACATAATAGCCTCGGCCACTAATGTAGATACATCAAATTACCAGGCAAACATTATATGTGTATCAGTTGATATATTAACAATTTTCTAATATATATTTCCATTTTTTTTAATGTTATGGTTTGTGTTTATATAGATTATAATTATTGATTGAAGTTAAAAAATTCCAACTCTAATCCAAAGTCTTAAATACGCCACTTACAAAAGAATCATAAATAAATACCACATATATGTGTGTGATTTATTTAAGTATAATATATTAAACTTTATGATTTCAATATTTATATTTATATATAATTAGAATTATTTTTTAGGGTTAATATGTCTTTATCTCCCTGTAATTTGGGTGAGTTCCGGTTTACACCCCTGTAAAGAAAAAAAGTTTAGATTCCAACCCTTTAATTTGAATATTCTTTCGAAATAGACCCTGTATTTTACAGGGGGTAAACCGGAACTCGCCCAAATTACAGGGGGTAAAGACATATTGACCCTTATTTTTTAAAATTAAATTGACCCAAGATCATTTAGAGAAGATAATAAGGGTCTATGTTAGCTTAATCTGAGGTTATGAATTCAAATCGATTCTTATAAATGGAGCAACATTAATAATTTTTAGGGATAGTTTTGATGCCTATTATAATCTAACTCGATAAGGGATTACTCTTTAAAATTACGTGCAGAAATACCTAATTTACATCAATCACAAACGTTGAAGAAGAGTGCCAGTGCAAATAGAGTCGTTAAGAAACTTCAATCACAAACGTTGGCCCTTTGGCTGATATGAATAATCCTGTTGGAAAGTACTTTGAATTTCCTTTGCTGAAAGGCAAATTATTTGTTACTTTCTTCGTTCCTGATGTCCTTTGCACGTAGACAAAAGACGACAAAATAGCAGCTTTGTTAGATGCACTGATAGAGACAACTCACAGAATAAGACAAAAGCTTACGTGGATTTTGGGTCCCTCAGAATAACGTTGCCTAGTCAGCTTCTGTGTTGATGTCCTTCACAGAATCTATGGATGTTGCCCCCCATCTTCTTTGAGACTCTTGTCTACTAGGAGTTTGACTTCTAGTTGACCTTTCAGTAGATCTTTTTCTATAGTCTTCTAAGCCTTCCAATTTCTTTCTGATACTCTTCATATGTTCCTTCTTCATGATAGATTTTACTGCACACTTGAACATTTGTTAGTAATCCAATTGTTCTTCAATACTTTTTTATCATCAAAACCCAAGAGAACTTGTATGAACCATTCTTGTTCTAACATATTGTTTGTATTGAAGAGCAGATAAGTCTCTTGGTGAAACCTTGAGCAACTAGGAAGTGTGGATCAATTGTGATTGAGCAAGAGAAGTCTCTTGGAGTTGTCCTTGAGCAAGGAAGGCTTTAGGTAGTTTTATAGAGCAAGGAAGTCTTGAGCAGGTGTGTTTGAGAAAGGAAGTCTGTATTAGGGCTCCTTGATCAATTTGTAATCCAAAGTGATTCTAGTAAAATCCCTTGGAAGTGCAAGGGGACTAGACTACTTCTGTGTTGTGGGAGGAAACAATATAAAATTGTTGTGTCCTCTCTCTCTCTCTCTCTCTCTCTCTCTCTCTCTCTCTCTCTCTC
>Ga0228710_1005984_pt1 | contig 18672 bp, 10 predicted proteins | sample MedpolnodulmetaG_FD_177995 | JGI IMG/M metagenome (GOLD analysis project Ga0228710, IMG submission 177995) | Root nodule microbial communities from Medicago polymorpha collected in Santa Monica, California, United States - pink nodules | ecosystem: Host-associated > Plants > Roots > Nodule...
GATTTGAGAGACGTTGAGAATTTAGCCGTTACATCAACTTGTCTTGTTTGAAGCTTTGATTCTTCACCATTGATCTTTTGCCTGATTTGATATTTGTCCTATGAAGAACTAATTTCAAATCCATTCCATTTGAAAAGAAACAATGTCTGCAGCAATGTTACTGTTATCCTTGTCTTGATGTAGAGACAAAGTTGCAGAGATGGTGGTTGCAGAGTTCGTGGTTGTACACTTCGTACATTGTACTTTGTCAACTCTGGTGAAGTAGCTTCTGGCGAGATGCTTCTGATGACCATTGCTTCTGATGACCTTGCTTCTGATGACGTGTCTTCAGGAACTCTTCTTCAGACTCGTTTCTTCAGATGCACTTCTTCAGATGCATTTCTTCAGACGCATTCTTTCAGACGCTTCTAAACTTCAAATAAAATTTCTTTGCTCTTTGACTTGTTCAATCAGAATCTTTATGAATAGTACTTAGATTTTGGATCCTGTACACTTAAACAAATTTATTAGCATATCCAATTGATAATTTTTAATACCTTGTTATCATCAAAACTCAACAGGTGATTTTGAGAAACACCCTTTGTTCCAACAACCAAGTCTTATGATCAAAACAAATTTAATTCTTCAAAAAAATATTTGTGGATCGGTGTTTTTAATAATATTCAATTTTGATAAAAATAAAAATAATTCTTATAAAATTAATCATACTCAAGACTTGCATTTATGCAAAATGTCATCTCTTATTTCTAAAAGTTAACCCGTGACGCAATATTAACCCTAAATTTGACCTAATTTTTTCGCATGACTTTACTATATTAACCTTAGATTTAATTTATGCAAAATGTCATCTCTTATTTCTAAAGTTAACCCGTGACGCAGTATTAACCCTAGATTTAACCTAATTTTTTCCCATGACTTTACTATCTTAACCTTAGATTTAATTTATGCAAAATGTCATCTCTAATTTCTAAATGTTAACCCGTCATGCAATATTAACCCTAGATTTAACCTAATTTTTTCGCATGACTTTACTATATTAACCCTAGATTTAATTTATGCAAAATGTCATCTCTAATTTTAACCTAATTTTTCCTTCCACACATTTGCATTTAATGTTTATATAAAGTAAAATAAAATTATGTTCATAATTATAAGCTGTTTTTTTGAAAAGGAATAACCGTTAACCCGTCTCGCTATACTTAACCTAATCTCTTATTTATAAATCTTAACCTCTCTTGCTATCCTTAACATATTATGTTACCTTAAGAGAGATGCTATTCTGTACGGGATTTTGGCTACGAACTTTTACGGAAGGTTGTATCTTTATGTTTTCCACGCGTTGCAAAAAATGTACACTTTTTTTTTTATCGAAAAAAAAAACTCCCACAACTACTTAACACATCACCCAAAAACTCCAATAAAAAAACAGAGTTGTCCTATGTAGTGGTACAACAAGCAAACAGCCACACTAACCAAACAACCTGCCTCCAAAATTTAACAGGAAGAAGAACTCACAGCACAACAGTACCAACACCCTTTTCCCCTTTCCAATCGAGTTTCCTCCCCCACCATAACACCTTCCTTCCTCACCATTCAACAATTTTAAACAGTGAAAATAAAAACAAAATAAAACATGTCTATAAGTAATTAAATTCTGCATTAGAAAAAATTGAATGTTTGCAAACTTTGTTGAATGTTTCAAACATCATGTTTGGGGTGGTAAGAGCCATTGGAGAGCATTGAAAGAATTGGGGAAGAAGGAGAAGTAGTGTGGGTTGAGCAAAAAGGGTTATTTTATCAAAAGGGATAAGAATGAGAGCTTTTACTTTTTAAGGTTGGAAGTTGCTGGACAAAGAAGAGAGAGACGGTTGGTTATACTTTTTTTATTTTTTATTTTATTATAAATGTTTAAGAACTGTACACGTTTTCACGCGTCCGTTGTTTTTCGTATTCAAAATTGTCGTAATATATATCATTTTCCATTAATAAATTAGCAACTATGAATCAATTTAGCCACAAAATCAAGCATTCAATTAGCAAGTTAATTCTTTAAAAAAAAAGTAGTAAGTTAATTATAAGGGTGATGCTAACTAATGTCAATTAGTTAAGAAAATAAAAAACAAAAACTTTTATTTGAAAACAACATTTTTTTTTACTTTCATGTGTTCAATAGGCAATTTTTAATATTTACCAATTTTCATGTGTATTGAACACCATTTTTCAATAGGCAATTTTTACGGTACATTCAAAAAATCTTTATATTGATTTTCTTAACTATTATCTCATAGACACTCTTTAGCATTTCTTAATTACAAAATCAAACATTCAATTTGTCGTTAATAAAATTAATATTTGTAAGTTAAATATGAGCCATCGAATCAAGCATTCAATCTATCATTAATAGCATTAATTAATTAATATTTGTGAGCTAAATATGAGTAAAAAAAATCAAGCATTCAAATAGCCAATTAATTACAAAATCAAGAAATTAATCATTAATGAAATTAATATTTGTGAGTCAAAAATATGAGCCACTTAATCGACCATTCAATCATACCAATTCTTTTAGATGGTGTAATTTTTTTAGACATGTTTTCAATCAAATCACTTCATGATGCCAATTTTATACATAAATTTTTTGATCTGATTTGATTAGATTAGATGTGTGTAAAAAGTTTCTCCATACAAATTAATCTCAAATTTAAATTAACTTTATCATAATTAATGTTAGATAAGAATTCTAAATGCGTCATCATGTGAACTTCAGCTGATTCAATAGTATGGCCGCTAAAACCACCAACAAAAACTTATTCTTTTATTACTAGAGTTTACAAGAAAAAATCTTCGTATTCTAAACAAAAATTATTGGGATGACCTTAGTTTATTCAGTTGTTGCTATTCGTTTCTTTTGGGATTCTTGCTCCTCTTTACCTACGAGAAATCAAAATTTTGTGGCTTTCCATAGAACTAATGTTTATATGAACTAATGTTTATATGAAGAAAAATCAAGTTGTTAACTCTATAAAAGGTTTGGCTCACTAGTTTACCATGTATGTAAACACTAGTTAAACATGTAGGCGCCTTTGCAAGAACGTAAACAACCTCATTTGTTTGCCTCCTAATAAACTCAACGCTAAATTTTACATAAAAAGAAGAAAAGACAGCTTTGCACTTGCAAATAGTGTCACCAAATTCTGTCAAATAGAGAAGAAAAAAAAACTATACACTACCAATATTAAGCATGCACTCTTCTGCTTAACACCCTGGTATAAAAGTCATGTTGTAGTTAATAAGAGATCTTGAATTGTCTCTCTTGAATAACAAATAAAAACGTAGCTGGGTTTACCAAAATACTACAGAACCAGCACCAATCATAATATTTACCAAAATACAAATGATCCCTCAACTGTAAACATTCCATCATGTTCCCTGCCAATGTCACATTTTGCAAAATTGCCACACTATGCTTATTAAGATGTTTATGTCGATTTGGCAGTAGAGTGAAAGTGAGGATGTAATAGTAAATAAAAAATCCAGAATTTTGTTGGGGGTGGGGTGGATATTCAACAATTTATAAGCAACCATCATTCATTATTAAAAAATAATTCTAAAGCTACAAAGTCAATAGTTATGCTAGAAGATTCAGAAGACAAGACACTTCTGTTAATAGAAAATAGAAACAGGTACATTCACATTGCAGGCATGCAAAGTTATGCACAGGTTAGGTTATGCTGTAGGAGAGCCAGCAAAAACAGCTTATACTGGAGAAGTGGCAATGCTCCTAATCCTACTTGAACGCCTAACCGGAGTAACTATCTCCTCTTCGCCGCGTCCCTATAAAAACAATATGGTGAAACACATTAGAAACAATTCAACATGTTAACAGTAAACAAAGATAAAATGATGATTCAATTAACGATCAAAAATACTCACCTTTGGAATTTTCTCATACACTGTTAGGCTTCCATAGGATGGTGAACCCATGGAGTAGTCAGAAGAGGCCAAAGACTCTCTCCTATGGTAATTTCGGCGCTTTTTCTCTACGCTGATAGCTTCATTCGAATGATTCACTCTGTTAGATGAGCTCTTCTCAAAGCTGCTCATTTCTGAAGGGCACGATTCTCCAACCACGTCCATCTCTACAGGCACAATCCTCATAGATGGCTTATCTGGGGAAATCTTCTTGTCCTCAGATTCAATCTTAGGTTTCTCCACAGAACTAGTAATTTTTTTGCTTCTGCTTTTAACTTTCCTTGACCAGTTAAAAGTTGCACCTGCAATAAAAACTGTACCTACACAAAGCAGCAGGTATAGCACCATGTTTTGAGGACTGTGAGTTGCTTCTAATAGCTGCTCATTCCCTCTAATTGCAGCATCTGTGCCAGCTGATATTCCCACTGCTTGGCCATCCGTGTGTATCTCAGCAACTTCTGAATCTGAAACTGGTGAATGCTTGAGATCTGCATCACTTTCTTTGCCAATTAATTTACCATCATTTTCTTGTTCCAGCTTTGTATCTACATTGCCTTCACCACACACTTCATTTTGAATATCCGAATTTGAACTTGGCATATTTTCATTATCATCATCCCTTGGTGTTTGGTTTCCTTCTGAGATTACTGATTCAACCAGTTGCAAATCCTGCTCTGGTTCTACCAAAGTAGTAGACTGGCCCGTGAGTACTTCCTCAGACTCTAAAGCATCTTCAACTTCAAAGATAGCATCAACTTCTTCTTCCAACTTTGCATCTAAATGTTCATGTTCAGCCTGCTCTTCAGATTCTATACAAGTAGCAGGTTGTCCCTTGTGCACTTCCTCAGATTCTTGAGCATCCAATGCATTTTCAAATCCAGTGTTCATTCCCATATCATGCTGAAGTTGTTCTTCATATACTTCATAATGCTCCGCTGAAATATCACCAAAACACTCATCCATAGAAATCTCTGAGGCAACGTGTGTTTCTTGAACAGGAGGGCGAGTGTCGCCTATTTCATTTTCACCGCGACCAAAGATAGGACTCTGATTAACTGCACTATAGTCGTGCAGCACAGTCAAGTTAAAGTACTGCAACTGGGACAAATTACGCACTCCTCTAACATCTGAAATCAACTCAGAGATTGAAGATAGCGACTTAGTGTACCAAATATGCAAATTCCGAGCAAAACCTTCAAAATTTGCTTTTGCAAGCTGGGAGAATTGATCAAAGTTAGCCCTTGCAAAATCCGAAAATTCAGAAGACTCATAAGCCTCATAAAAGCCTTCCAACACAGCATGATACCCTGGAGAATTTGTGATTGAAATTGATACAAAAGCAATTGACAGAAGCAAAATTAGAACAGCAGCCTTTGATCTCAAAGAGAAGCCTGTTTTTCGCAACTCCTTTGCTTCGACTGTTTTCTCTGGGAAGAGAGTCCTAACAGGACTTTGTTCAGAAATTTGATCATCTTCCTGCTTCACAGTTTCATCAGAAGAAACGTCCTCCGATGATTCCTTCTGTGATTCATCAGACTGAGTATCCTCGGTAAATTCTGTATCTGAAAAGTTTCCTGACATAATGAAACTGTCCTCTAATTCCATTCGTGGTTTTGGTTTGTAATGAAGGAATTGTGGCCTAGGGGATAGGTAATTTGTTTTAGGGTCATAAGGTGGCACAGAGAGATCAGTATCAACAAGAGGGTCTACGGCATTAGCAGTGTATGAAACTGGAGGAGTAGCCACGGCTGGACTAAGCTTAAAAGTAGGGTCAAGGTTAACAAAATCTGAATCATTGTTTCTAATCAAGGGAACATTTTGAAATGAGGGTTCAGTGTGCACAGTTTCAAATGAAAAATCTGAATCATTGTTTGGAATCATAGGAACATTCATACGCATAGCATCAAACGACAAATCATCCATAGGAACAACATTGAACTCAGACAAAGTTTCATGACTCAAATCTTCAGACTCAAAACTCGGAAAGAGGATTCTACTATTCCCATCTAATGAACCAGCATCAAGCCTTTTCTGTTCTAAAGGATCAGAAAAAGTTACCTTCCGAACATGAACTTTGTTGTCAGAAGAAGGAGTAGGCTCGTTCCTCTCTGCAAGGATTTTCTTTCTCGGTGACTCAGACATCTTGAACGAAGCAGAGATCGTCGGAGACATGAAATTCTTCGTTGATTTCGAAGTAGCAGCTGGCGATCTAACCTTTGCAGGTTTCATAAACTGATCTTTTGTGTTTTCTTTGTCATCAACAAAGCTTTTTCTTGAAAAATCTGCACAAATAAGAAAAATACCAAAATTAGTATATAAAAAAATCCAACACAAATTAAAATTCAAATTGAAGGAAAAAGATACCTGAAGGACTATTGGCGGGGGTGTGAGAGTGAGAGAAACTGGATCTAGGGTTAGCGGCAATGAGGGAAGGTTTAGAGAATGGATTTCCGGTGAAACTTCTTCGCATGGGGTTAATGGTTTCAGAATTTCTTGGATTAGGGTTTGATGAATTTGAAACTGGTGGAGATTTGTCGTTGTTGAGAGGCATTGAATCGAAATTGAATTGAAAGAGATTAGGAAATGGAATTGAAGTGGAAGTGAGAAGACAAAGATTAAAAGAATGTGAATGTAACCGTAAGAATTGAATTGAGAGATTCTTAAAGATTGAGAAATGAAGTGTAACGGCTATATTTTCAGGCAAGTTTAAAAATATATATATGGTAAGACGAATAGAGCCGTTAGATTTAACATATCCGATTCGAGAGAACTAGCCGTTGGTCAAATGGGTGCTTGCCTATTTGAAACGTCACTTTTTCCTTTTCTTATATTTGACTTCTGACTTTTTTGAGTTAGAATTACAATTTTTAATAATCTATTAATATTAGTTCCCTAAATATAAAATCCCTCCAAAAAAAAATAGTATTATTATAATCCGTCAAAAAATTTAATACATCGATATTGATAAGGTTTGAGAGGAGGGCTAATTTTTTTTCACTCACCAAAAATAAAAGATGAGGCCTATTTTTGTAGGACCTCAAAAGAAAGGAATGGGTGCCAAGTAGAATGTGAGTCATGCCACGTACAAGTGCATGTTGCCGACGTGTCATATCGCATGTGAAGCGTTGGGTTCAAGGTTACTAGGCCAACATGGTACTTGGAGTCCATTCAAGTTATAAGCTTTTGTTTAATGGTTTAAAAAAAAATTAGTGATTGATGAAATGAATGAGAGACCAAAACATAAATGGAGAAACAAAAGTGATCAGGAAATAGGAATTGAGTTAAAAATTTGATTTAGTTTTTTTTAAAAAAAAATTGTATCTGACCCTATAATCAACTAATTCAAAATTGATGAACAAAATTATGTCAATATTTATAAATCATGCTCATGGTCTTAAAATGTTATGTTTAAGAAATTGAATTTGCATATACCTCTATCTAATAAACAGTCTCTAACTTATACATGTACTCCCCTTAATTAGGAATAAACATATTCCACAAGTCTTAAACTCTTTTATAAAGACTAATTTCTACTTTCTTCGGTCCTATTTTTAAGAAAAAGTCAGGTCAATAAAAGTTGATCTATCTAAATCGAAGTTTTAAGATAAATCAATTTTTATTGATCAAATTTTCTTTAATAAATAGAACCGGAGAGAGTAATTCGTTAGTTTGAAGATAATGTAAGGATCAAAGTGATAATTTATTCTAATCATTACTTTTTTTAATCATAGTCACGTTAAATATTAAATATGAATATCACTTCAACCAAAATTTAAACATTGATTAATCATATTGTGAGAATCCAATCTCTCATACAAGACCCGTCCTTGGTTGGTAATTCCCTATAATCAAATGAGAATTAAATAAAAAGGAGAATAGTTTATAAATTAGGTGTGGAAGAAGAAAATCATTGTGTTCCTCATTATCGCTACAGTAGCAGTACCTCTTTGCAAAACTAGAGCGACAAAAAAAATATGAATGTTTATCGTATTATGTTTAATGGTAATACAATTTTTTGCTATAACTTATTTAACATCGATCAAAATATATAATTATAATATAACTTATTGGTATCTACATTAGATAGTATCCGTGAGAGGATACATAATGAATTGCTCTTTAAAACCAGAACACAAGATATATTCAATAGTAAAGCAAAAAAATCTTTGCTTGGGAACTAATCATTCGCGGAAGCCAGTACCTCACAACTATGCTTAGAAAACACTACAAACAGCCCCTAAAAGGCAGAAAATAACATGCATAAAAAACATGAAGGCGGGCCCTATAATGCTTGGCAGCTGCACAAAACAAAGAAAAATGACTAATAATTTCACATCTCTTGATTATCAAATAATGGGTGTAAAATATTTTTTTGCCAGAAGTCTTGGAATGATTATAGATTTGTATGGATTCTTTTAAAGAGTTAATGGTTTGATTATTTATTTCATTAAAAAAATGTATATTGCAAAGTAGTAGAATTATAAATAGGGAAAATCTTATAAATGCAATAATGCATGAACTAATATGTGTGGAACAAATTAAGAGTTAAATTTAATTTATTTTATATATGTTGAAAGATTTCAAATTGATTGTTAATATTTTTGATAATGGATTTTTACTTAAGTAACTTAGCGTACATTGTTTTTTAATTAAATTTATGACAATAATTTTCTCCACCGCAATTTGTAACAATATTTAATATTTTCTTTAATCCAGTTGTATCAATTTTTTATATTTGAATTAATGCCATCAGAGTTGATTATTCTCATACTTCTAAATTCCGACCAGACTGCACCCAAAAAATATTTATGGTGCTGATTTTAATTTTCATTCTAACAGTAGCAGTTTATGGTACAACGAGTATAAGAAGTCTATGAGATATGCAAACTTACAAGCTTGAACTTGATCCTTCCAAAGTGCACACTTTGTTGTTGCTATTTATTATATATTCTAATGATGCTTTAAGTGCAATCTTTTTTTTACTACCATATCTTATTGTTTTTTTGTCAATTAACCATGCATTTTTCATATATACATATTGTGATCATCGTTGTCCCGTGCGAAGCACGAGTTCACGATCTAGTTAAATAAAAAGGAGAATAGTTTATAAATTACCGAAAAAAGAAAAGAAAAGGAAAACAGGTGATAAGCTTACAAGCAAAAACCAAAGTGCAAATAAATGTAGTATATATACTAGCCATCTCATGAACAAATATCATTTCTCCTTTCACATCTTGTGCGTAATGCTTACATTCTAATTTTTCTAGCATCGCATGTTTGTGTTTTCCACACACAACAATAAGTATTCATGATGCGTCAATAAACGACATAACTCTACAATCTAAATGAACAATGTCAGGTTCGAATCAACTGGAGGAGCTAGCAGGGGTATTCCATACCTAAAATAGTATCATTGGCATGAGGAAAAACGGGTGAAATAGTAAAAATTGAGTCTGGATTGGACAATTCGAATCGGTCAATTCAGAGGACACCAATACATAAATGTACAACATGTAATGCACAAAAGTGCAAGAAAAAACAATGAGGGGATATTTTGAGTCATATTAACATTGTTTTTAGACGGAAATTGTATGAATGGAATCAATGGATGATAGAACTGTGTGTTGAAAGACATATTTTTTTGAAAGTTGAGTTTTGTTTATAGTGATTTTGAGTGAGAGGGTTGAAGAAATTGATTAGTTTCAAAATTCATGTTCATGCACATATTCCATGAGAATTGTTTAGAGTGGTTTAAAGAGGGTAGATTTGAAGGGGAAAAAAAAAAATTGTGGCCGGGGGGTGTGTTTAGAAAATAGGGATGAGAATTGTGGATGGCTTTAAGATCAAGGAAGGCCTATCGAAGAAAGGATACATTTCCATTACCTAAAAAATTTCTTCAAGGAAGTTATACCTCGCACCCCTACATTTATACCTTGAACCTAACATTTGACACAAAGTTCCAAATTTACCCTTTATATAAAATAAAACTCAATCACTTGTTCACTCCTACCTTTTTTTTTCTTCTGGAAAACATAACAAATATTCACCCAACCTTCTTCTGGGAACGGATGCACAGAACAAACAATAAGCATTACATAAACCCTGTTTTGTCGATTGATTTTTCTTCCACAGTCATCAACCAAAATGTTATTGTTAATCGTTTCTCCATATGGTTGTGTTTATTCTCTCAATTGTTTACCAGAATCATTGATTGAGGTTTGAGGTTTTCTGGCTATTCCAAGGTTTTGTGGATTACCGAAATCGTTTCACCCTATCGTTGTGTTGGATTCACGTCATGTCTGGGTTATCAAAATTGGAATTATTCTTTGAATCATTGATTTATTGAATCATTTCATGAATATTTTCGGTTCAACCACTTTGTTTTTTCTTTTTAATTCTTCATTTTTTCCTCAAACTTTTAAAGAAAGCGGTCATACATTACTTTTCTGATTTTGTGATGTTATTGTTTTTTGAAATGAGAGAGCAAGCTCATTCCTAATTACATATATGATGTTATTGGAATTAACCTTAAGTAATAGTGTTGTTAGGAAATATTATAGTTACGTTAATCGAATTGACAGATTTTCTTTTTTTAAAGAAGAAAAAAAATGTTCATCGGAGCACTAGACACAAGGTTTCTAGTCGGAAAGGATGTTTAGTGCTCCGGTAAAATTTTGAAAACATATTATAGGAGGAATGAATCTAAAATACATATCTGAAAAGAATAGTGGGGTGCACTCATAGTGAATGAGAATATTGAAAGTGAGAGTGATAAATTAATGTGTAAGAGGTTAAATAGCAAAGAGGATAAAATTGGAATTTTTGAAAATTTGTAGGGGTGAAAGTATATGTGTTGGGGCATAGGATAAAATTTCCTTTCTTCGGTCTTCATACTCTCACACAAAGGCACAGATCTATCAAACCCTACAAAATGTCAAAATCATGCAGTCTGTTAATTCACTTGGACAAATGCACACCAACACTCGCCTCCGTGATCAAAGAATCCCTCGAAGGAAACGACTATGAATGTGCAAATTCTACTGCTGTTGTTTATGAATGTGCTTGTTTTGGTTAGTTTTACACCTAATGCTATTAAAAGTTGCTGCTACTACTTATTGTCAGTTATTACTTTCTTCTAAGAGTGATAACAATGTGAAACTCATTGTGCTTGATCGTTTGAATGAGCTTAATAGGGAAATTATGGTTGATATGGTTATGGATGTGCTTGGGGCGCTTTCTACAACTCGTAATTATGATGTTAGAAGGAAGATTATTGATGTTGCTCTTGAGCTTGTAACTCCTGAGAATATTCATGAGGCTGTTATGATGCTTGAGAAGGAGGTTGTTAAAACAAAGAGTAGGGAGAATCAGAAGAAGAAGTATAGGAAGATGCTAGTGGAGGCTATTCATTCTGTCTCACAAACAAAATAACATTTTGTCTAGTTAAATAACATTATTGCATGCATATTTGAAATTTGGTGAGCTTTATTATAGGAACAATAGTTAAGTAGCTATCATTCTTTTTATTTTTTTTTGTTTTCTGAAAGGAGTTATTACTTGTTAGAACACAGTGCATTGAAGATTGTATTGAGCTTACACTCACTCAATTGGATCAAGCTAAATAAATTCTTGGTGAAAGTTCGATGGAGAAAATTCTGATTTTTCATTTTTAGATTGATCACAGGCTTTCTTGTTCAGCAAGTTATTTATACATTCGATACATGCTAGTTTGTTACAAAGTTAGTCACAAAACTAACTTGAATTAACTACTATATATCACTATAGTGAACATCGTTTTTTATTTTCAACTCAAGTGACCCTCACTTTATTAAAATAAAATTTAGACAAAATAATGAGATTCTAAGAACAACGTTGCTCTATACGGTTAAAAGACAGTCCATAAAACGTTATCAAAACAAAATTTAATCTAACTCTCACATAGTATTGAATTAGTACAACAAACCACTTTTTGGAACCTCGTGCCTTTGCCAAAGAAAAACCACGGAAAAATAACAATGAGCTCAGCGAGATGTATCTCATAAGAACCGACTATGAATCCCAAAAAAATGGACCATGATTCCTTGCAGTCAGGCAGATAATACAGTCACACAGTTAGAGTGTTGTTAGCCTTACGATTGAAATCGAATTGTGAATATTTAAAGATCAGAAGTGAAATAAAAATTGTGCTAATAGATTAGACGGCTACAGTCACTATTTGACTGCAGAGAATCATTTTCCCAAAAAAATATTAGGTGCCTAAAGAGCAATTTTGTAGCAGTAATGCGTTGGGCTTGGTTAAAACAACCCATGACCCGAGTCCGATAATTAAAGCACTACCCTCGTCTTCTTCTCTTGTTTTCTCTCTGCAACTATTTTCCAGTTTCAGTTCAAAGGGTTTTTGCAGGGTTTTCAAACAATGGAATTCGAAAAGAGAAAAGCAGCAACACTAGCTTCATTGAACTCAACAGAATCAGATAAATCACCAAAAGGTTCATTAGACACACCAATAATCCCTCTCATAAACACTCTCAACCAAAACCCTAATTACTTCACCACAAGTTCCTGCTCCGGTAGAATTTCCATCCTCTCTCAACCCCTCTCTCCAATTCCATCTCCCCAAACTAAGAAAAAAGCTAAAGGTGGCACGTGGCTCTTTGTTTCCCACCACACCGCAAATCCTGACTCCATCATTTCCCTCCTATTTCCCTCCGATTCAACTCAATCACCGATTTCCGAACTCGTTTTCAGATTTGAACCGTTGATTATCGCGATTGAATGCAAAGATCTTTCTTCTGCTCAATCACTCGTCGCACTTGCGATTTCTTCTGGTTTCAGAGAATCTGGTATTACAAATGCGAACAAACGTGTTATCATTGCGATTCGTTGTTCAATTCGTATGGAAGTTCCGTTGGGTGATACGCAGAAGATTATGGTTACCCCTGAGTATGTGAAGTACCTTGTTCAAGTTGCAAATGAAAAAATGGAAGCGAATTGGAATAGAACTGATAGGTTTCTTAGATTGTTGCAGAACAATGGATCAATGGTTAAGGATAATAGTAACCGTTTGTCGCTGACGAATGGTGTGGAGCTTGTTTGTGATAATCTTCAACTTGATCATGAATCTCAGTTAACAAATGGGAATGCACCCGAAAATGATTCAGGTAATTTTCTTTGGTCATGAGTTTTCAATTGTAAGATATAATTTAATTTAATTTTGAACTATATAGAGTACTCAATTAAGAAATTGACAAAATGATTTTGAAATGGTAGAAGAGGGGCAAAACGAGAACTTAACATGAAGTCCTCTTACATGTAACTGAAGAACTGGATCATGTGCATTAATGTTGTTATGATCGCACTTGAAAATTAATGTCATTTAATTGTTTATATGCGCTACATCAGTATAGACTGAAATTAAAGCACTGTGTTGCGCACGATATTGGCTGATTATAATGTATAGTCTCACTCTCAAGCTATCAAAAACACACACCTCTGGGATTAGACGTGTCCTTTTGCTGACACACGGTGTAAGATACTCATTCGACACTTGTCCAACAACTCATACAAATAGTGGGATCTTTTATTCTTTTCTTCGACACACCATATACACTCCTTGGACACGTCTCAAAAACATCAATGGAGAATAAAGATTTGTCGAAGCAATGATGATTAATGAGGAGGTTAAATACATTAATTTTGATTGCAATATTTTTAGCTTTTCGGTAGAAGATGGATGAATGAGACTGAAAGACTACCATATCTTATTTTAGATATTTTTTGTAATGAAACAAATTGCTCAATTTAGATGGACATATACATTTTGATTCTCAATTGAGAACTTTTATACTTAATATTCATATTTTACTTAATTATAATAAATAAATATATATGTACCAGTGTCAATGTGCTATGCTTTTTTTACAATTTCAGTGTCAACGTGACCGTGTCATGTCAGGTGCCCATGTATGTCAGTGTCACTTTGAGAATGAATATGCCTGAGTCAATAAAATTAAAATCAGTACTGATATATATCCATATGCATCTGATTGCAGGACAACTTTCCTTTTAATATCAATCAAAAAAGTCTGAATCTTTGAATGGTTGACAGGGTTCGTGGGTTCTCCTAGTTGTAATCTGCCAATTGTCCATATTGAAATTGTTGGTGAACCGGTGGAAAAACTTTTCCTCTGGGGTCACTCTGCTTGTGCTTTGGATAATGCTGACCACAAGAAAGTCATTGTATTTGGTGGCTTTGGAGGGCTGGGGAGACATGCTAGAAGAAATGACTTATTGCTGCTTGATCCATATTCTTTCAATCTTGAAACGATTGGCACCTCTGGTTGTGCTTGTCCATCTCCGCGGTTAGGCCATACAGCTTCCTTGATTGGAGATTTGATGTTTGTGATTGGAGGTCGGACTGGTCCTGATAAAATTCTGAACGACGTATGGAGCTTTGATACAACTAAGAATTGTTGGAAGCTACTGCAATGTGGTGGAAGTGTCTTTCCTCCCAGGTAATACTTTGCAATGTTCTTTTGTTATATAGCTTCACCAGTTCAATGAAAGCCATTTAGCAAGTGATTATACAGGATGGGAAAAAGTTGTTTAACAGTTTGTGACTTTTGTGTGTGTATTTATGTGTTGGGTATATATATTTGTAAGACATTTTACGTATTCAGCTAGTTAGGTCAACATTATGTTTATTCATGTGCATACAGCTTATTGACCTGTATATTGTAACTCTGTGATAGGGTGCAGTGATGTTGTTGTTTTCTGTGATTGATTCGGCAATTTTATGTTCACAGTTAAGTTTAATATTTTTATGTTACACAGGCATCGACATTCTGCGGCTGTAATGGGTTCAAACATTTATGTATTTGGAGGACTTGATAATGATATTATCTTTTCCTCCTTTTATATTCTTGACACAGTTAATTTACATTGGAAAGAAATTCCAGTTTCTGGGGACTGGCCATATGCACGTCACTCTCATGCAATGGTAGCATCTGATTCTCGGCTTTTTATGTTTGGTGGATACGATGGTGGGAAAGCACTTGGGGATTTGTATAGCTTTGATGTTCAGATGAGTCAGTGGAAGAAAGAAATAACAGCTGGAAGGAATCCACATGCCAGGTTCTCCCACTCAATTTTTGTCTATAAGAATTATCTTGGAGTTCTGGGTGGTTGTCCAGTAACACAACATTGTCAAGAGTTGGCGTTACTTGATTTGAAGCTTCATATATGGAAACATGTTACCCTTAATTCTGTAGGAAAAGATTTATTTGTGCGTAGTACAGCCAATGTTGTCGGTGATGATCTTGTTATAGTTGGGGGTGGTGCATCATGCTATGCATTTGGAACCAAATTTAGTGAGCCAGCAAAAGTCAGCCTGCTCCATTTAATGCATTCACATGACGATTTTATGCCTGTCAAAAATCGAAAACAGCATATAATTGATCAAAATGGAGGGATGAAAGGGAATACGGTTGAAAATTCTCAAGGACCCCAACTTGAACATCTGCCAAATATATCTGAAAATGAAAGTTTATATTTTAATGATAACATGCTTCACATCAACGGTCAAAGTCCAACTATTCCATTGCACTGTGTTTTGCAACTAGAGAAGAAATATGCAAAACAGGGTAAGGATATATTGAAGAAATTTGGATGGTTAGACTTAGGGAGGAAGGTATACTCTGAAGAGGGTGGAGTACATATCTGTTTTCCTGTCCATCAAGAGCTTTTTGCTGTATTTCATGGAAGGAGTCAACATTCAGGAGATCCAATTGATTGGGAAAATAAAATCCCACTTTCCAAACCACTTACACAAGCTGGATACTTGTTAAATAAGTTATCCTGCTCTGAAGCCCTGACTCTTCTCCATGAATATGGTGCCGTTCTGCTGGAAGATAAAGTTGTTGAAACAAAAAAAGCTGCAATGTCTCCTTTGAAAGTAATGAGTGAAGGAGTAACGTCTTTGATTGAGGAAAAAGGCCTACCGACTGGGCTTCTAGAGGAATTGCCAACAAGGTATTTTTTTATTATGATTGCTTCTATGGTGCCTACTTTTCAACTTTGCGCTTGTTTTCCATTCATTTAGGATTTTTGTTCTTGTATGAAATCCCTTTAGTGGTGTGTTTTGTAGTAATCTTTAGTGTTTTCCAGGTGGGATCGGATTGGTGATATTGTTATACTCCCAGCTACTTCATTCAAGAATTCTTTGTGGGACTCTATTGCAGAAGAGCTCTGGCTAATTGTTGCCAAATCACTTAAGGCTCATCGTCTTGCTCGACAAGTAATCATATATACCTATATGCATGATAAAACAAATTTGCTTTTGTGCTTTCCCTGCCATAGTTTCATCATACTAATTTACTTTTTTCCCTCGATGCATAAATGATATAACATTTATGTGAAAGATAAGAGAATATCTATTAATGACATTTGGTAAATATATGAAATACCTAAATTACCAATTATGAATGGAATCTAGGTTTAGAATATTTTTTCCAACATAAGAGTGATCAGTGTCTAGACGAACTATGAAGGCTAAAATGACCACATGGCAATTTTTTGTTCTTTTAATATGCAAACTAGGAATGATGCGCAGTGGTTGATCTTTGGAAGGATTTTTTTTTTTTTTTTTTAATTACTTGTAATGCTTTATTATTGGGATGGAGCTTGGGGTTATTGAACATAATGCTGTTTTAATTATGCCTGCAATAGCTTTGCAGTGAATACATTGATATATAACACAAGTTAGCTGGTTTATTATAGGGCCCGGTTGCTGCAACTGGTACAAGAGATAGTACATTAGAGATTCTTGTTGGAGATGATGGTTGGGTTAACCATCGAGAAAATGGAATACACTATTCTTTTGATGCTACAAAATGTATGTTCTCATGGGGTAATCTTTCTGAGAAGCTCCGGATGGCCCAGATGGATTGCAAAGATGAGGTTATAGTCGATCTGTTTGCGGGCATTGGATACTTTGTGCTGCCTTTTCTTGTCAGGTATTTTCCCTGTTTGAACATGCAGGGTGTACATTATACCTAATCTCCAATTATATTTTACTATTTTAAAATTTCGAGTATTGCCGAGACAAAATTATGGCGTGCTGTGTGGAAAGATCTGGCTTCATTATCTTTGAACACTTTAGCCAATATTATATGGTTATTTACTTTTTCAAAATACATTATGATCTGAATATCAACATTTGGTGACAAGAATGAGACTTACTCCTGAAATTATTAAAACTGAGATTAAGAATTGGATTTTTTTTTTCCTAGTATCTATTGTTTCAGGTTTTCTTGCTTTTGAGGTTTTTTATTTTTTTTATTTATGTTATTGACATTAATCTATATTTATTGATGTTGTTTCTGCATGATCTTAAGCAGGGCCCATGCAAAACTTGTATATGCCTGTGAGTGGAATCCCCATGCCATAGAAGCACTCCGACATAATCTACAATTAAATTCTGTTGCTGAATGTTGTATCGTGATTGAAGGAGATAATCGAAATACAGCTCCTAAGGTATACTGATGCATTGTATTTGTACTTGTATGTTTGCTTCCTTTCAATTGTGGTTAATTTAAAAATCCAGTCCTTAGCAAGGAGAAATTTGCTTTAATTAATCAGCTGGTATTGCCTATTGATTTTGAAGTATTGTGGGAGGAAAATGGCTGAGTCACCAATTGAGAGTCGGTTTCACTGTCCATCTAAATACCATGTTATACTTGTTTGTCAAAATTAAGCCTTATCATACTTGTTTCTTGGAGGAGCCAAAGATTCATTTATCATCATACTTAGTGGTAACTTGGTTTCCTTTAGACATCCCATCAGTTTTAAATTTAACCTGGCCAATTTATGAATAATGGAAGAAAAGTGAGGCATAAAAGTGTACAGAGGAATTTGAGTGAGGGATGTATTATTTATCTTGTTTGGAGAAAAAGAAGATTAAGTGAAAAGTACTTGTTTTATCTCCTTGTGTTTGGTTAAAAAATAAATAAAGGGAAAGAAGCGTGTGACCGGCGACATTTTTACTTTGTGGGTTACTTTTTCATAAGTCAAATGCATGCTTACTATATACGTACATATGATACCTACAGTCATGTCAATTATTAGCACCCATTGATATATGCAGTAGGAAGCTAGTTCACTGAGTATGTTGATATTTTCATTTTCAGGGTGTGGCTGATAGAGTCTGTCTTGGTCTCCTTCCATCTAGTGAATGCAGCTGGGTCACCGCTGTGAGGGCTTTAAGGTAATTGAGATACTAATACATACCTTACAAGTTACAATTCAACAGACTTAACTGGTGTTTCTTTGTTATCAGCATTTAGCCATCATGAAAATCTATAAATTGATTAAATTCTAATTGATGGTAACATCTTGCTTCTACACCCATAATAATATATTATTGTTTGCTGTATTGTTGTCCATAAAATTCTTCTTTGCTTTTGCTCTCAAAAGCCAAGTATCCGTGATGATCGACATTGACATAATTGCCACCAAGTTACAATTCAACAGACTTAACTGGTGTTTCTTTGTTGTCAGCATTTAGCCATCATGAGAATCTATAAATTGATTAAATTCTAATTGATGGTAACATCTTGCTTCTACACCCATAATAATATATTATTGTTTGCTGTATTGTTGTCCATAAAATTCTTCTTTGCTTTTGCTCTCAAAAGCCAAGTA
>Ga0228710_1005985_pt1 | contig 18670 bp, 9 predicted proteins | sample MedpolnodulmetaG_FD_177995 | JGI IMG/M metagenome (GOLD analysis project Ga0228710, IMG submission 177995) | Root nodule microbial communities from Medicago polymorpha collected in Santa Monica, California, United States - pink nodules | ecosystem: Host-associated > Plants > Roots > Nodule...
AGACTTATTAGTAATTAAATAATTATGTATGACTTATTATTTAATTGTGAAAATAGAGAAACGCGGTCCACCGTAAGGTACGGTGTATTTAAGTGATTGACTTGATGACCACACAAGTGGTTCTATAGATAGAATACTTGTGCTGAAACATTTTGTTGGTTGAAACGCTTAACCATTCACAAGAGTAAACTAGCCGTCACTCTCTAAACCTAATCTCTCTGAATCTCCGTTGGAATTGGCTAGCACCGGTCATCGGAGAAGTTATGTTCGTGTGGACTGAGTAGAGGCATCGCTGCTTTGCTTTGCTTTGCTTGTGATCAGAAAGATTTCTGCTACAAAGGTTCTTCTCTTCAAGAGGTAAACACATGAATCTTAAAGTGTTTAAGTTTCTGTTTGATTTGTGATTAATGATTTAATCAAGATCCGTTTCAATGAGATTTCTTCCGCAAAGAGGATTAAATTTTTGAAAAACCTCTCTTAAAATCCCTTCATCCTCACCATACTTCACACGTAACACCTTATACTGCAGACTATCCCTTTCCTCCAACACCCTCCACACCCATTAACGTAATAAAACTAAATTAAATTCATTCAACTTCATAACCCCCAAACCTCCATTCTCCAATTTTAAACAAACATTATCCTATTTAATCTAAGACACTTTCCTAATATCCTCACCCACCCACCCAGTTTTAAATGATGACTTATGATGATGTAACATTAAACTTATACTTGCGCAAAAAAATAATATTATTTTGTTCTTTTCAAACGAACATTGTGATAGTTCTCGATTTCAATTGTTCTATTAAAAAAAGTATACTGCAATGTTTTTCTCTCGTATAAACAATAAACATTGTTTCAATTGATGATATGAAATAGTAAAATTTTCAAGTTATTGTACCCCGAAAAAACTTTCAAGTCCTTTTTTCTTATGCTATTTTAGGAACCCACAAAAACGATCAAGTTATTCTCAGTTTCTTTTTTCTTTAGTGGTGAAACTCACAAATTATAAGGGTTGAGAAATGGAAAATCATGTAGTCAAATTCACGATCCAATATAACAACTATAATTTGAAACTTACTTGTAGGGAAAATTTATGGTGGTGATTCACTACATACCATTAATTTTCATATTTATAAAAGTTATATTGTAGTTTTTTCACATAGTAAAATTCTTCTCCTCCCATAAGTTTTATCTCAACTGAACAAAATATCAAAATTGTTCGGTCGAATATCGTGATCAGAATTCAAATCCCAACTTCTTCATTTGTGTATGTGAATTTTCAATAACTATTGTCAATTTGTTGTATATCTAACAAAAAAACTTCTTCTATATTATTTTTTCTCTCTAGGATTTTTCTCTTGTTTATAGGTTTAGGAGAGGAGAGGGTGACTTTGAAAAGAAAATAATGGATGAAATGGAAGGAATAAAGGCAGAGCTGTAATGTTTGGAAGCGAGAGTGGGATCATAGTTGGAACAAAGTCCTGATTATGCATGATGAGAAAGCGGGAGTGGGATCGTAATGTTTGGATCAAGTATAATGTTGCGAGATATTCAGACTTAGAGGGAGGGTTGTTGATATTCAAATAGTAATGGTAATCCCTCATTGACTATGGATTGACTATGGATGAGTTCAATGTTAGATATAGGAGAGATATGATCTATATTCTCAATAACCAAAGATTTTTTTGTTGGGATTTGGTGTGAAGGCCCTTATCAATTCTTAATTATTAGTTTGTTGTTTTTATGGTTGCTTTTCTGACATTCAATAGTTCCTAGAAATACTTGTAAAAGACTAAAAAACCTAGCGGTAGTTAATTACCTTGCTAGGGTTATTTTAGTATTTTACCTGTGTTTTTAGGAAATTTTTGATGTTAAAAAAGCAATTTTCATTGTTTTTTTTACCGACGTTCTCTAATAATTGGTACTAAAGCCCATGCATTTTTTGACATCATAATATATTTATGGGTCTTGTTAACGCGTGCCCCTGGGACACTCTTTAAGCATGCTAAATTAGTAATTATTCTTTTAAAAGGTCAAAGTTTTCAATTTCTAATGCACTGATTACACAAACTTTCGTAAACAAATAACATTTATTTACAAGGAAATGTTAAAGAACGCTTAAGACATTTGTTAAAGAAACTAATATGTAAATATTGTGTTGAAAAATATATGTATATATAGGATTTGGTAGAACACATTCACTAATTTTTATCTGGGAGTGTTTTAGCAAGCTACACCTTAAGGTGTATTTAACTACTTTTTAGTTATAATTTGCTAAAACACACATTTTAAAAAATAAGTGGATGTATTCTAGCAAATGTCTAAAGGAGTTGCTAACATACACTCATTTATTTTTTAGAATGAGTATTTTTGCAATACTCACCTTACGGTGTATTTAACGACTTTTTGGTTATATCTTTGCTAAAACACACCTACAAACCCATGTATATATTACTTTTACTTTCTTAACTAGTGCTCTAGTTAATTAACACGACCCTTATTTATAAATAATAAGCACTAAATTTTACAAAACTAATTAACACAATATTTCATTCCTTTTGCATTTTATTCCACGTCAATCGTTGTTTCTCAATACAAAGAATTTCATATATGTTTTCTTGTTTGGCCAGACAAAAATGATACCGTACACTCGAAGTATCTATAGAATCCCACTAACAAGAAAATTGTTGTAATCTACTACAAAAAAAACATATATATTTGTAATAATGAAGCATTTGCGCATGCAATTTTTGTACAAATGGCTCTGGGAGATTGAAATGATTTTAAGTATTTATAATCCCCTCTTTCAAAAAAAAATGTATTTATAATGCCCAAATGGGTCATCCTCTAAGATTTTTATTTGTGCATGCAATCAAGGAATAAATAAATATAAGCAAGATATCAACCAACGTAGTATAATCTGGCAAAAAACTCCTATCAATAAAATAACCAAAAGAGAGCTATTATAAAAACAAAAACCAAAAGAGAGCTAAAACTAATATTAGACTAGTCTTAATATAGAAATATAAGACACATGCTTTGAAATTCTACAACCAGTTTGACTACCTTACAATAAACCAGTACTTCTTTTGGAGAAAAAAAGGTACAATAAACTACTTACTTATACAATACCAAAATTTCTTAATATATATACTACTATAATTATATACTTGTCACCTTTAATACATGAAATTACAATAGTCCTTACTATGATCTTTTTTCCTTACAATCTCACACACTAGTTTTGATTTAGACACTCATTCTTTTACTAGTATTTTTTCCAATAATAAATTTAATTACAAATTAAATACACACAAATATAGTTTTCTTTTTTGGCACGAAACTCTACACTCTTCCAATAAGCACAACAAAACTTCAACTGTGGGCATCTTCGGAATTACACAACCAGCAACAAAACAGCATAATTACCAAACAGTCCCTTTTCTTTTCTCAAAAAGACAAATAAGCCCTCAAGATTTTTCAGTACGGCCACGTCATAAACTCGTCAAGATCAAACTCTTCAAACTTCTCTTCTTTTTCCAACTTCTGATGACACGTCAGCGGAACGTTAACTTCTGGTAAACTTAACGGCGCGTCGATGTGAAACCCAAAAGCGTCCACGTCGCCGTAACGGAAACCGTCAAACGGCGTCGAATCACAGTCGTAAGGTAAAACAGACGTTGGCGACGACAAAGCGTCGGAGTAACCACCTCTGTCGCTGTTTCCGCTGCTCACCGGCGGCGTGACTTCAAAATCCTTTTCAATCTCCGTTTTAACCTCCACCGGAGTTATTGGGTAGTTTGTAACGGCGTTTGAACCATGCAACATCACCGCCACTCTGTCGTACTCAGCGGCGGCTTCCTCCGCCGTAGCAAAAGTTCCCAGCCAGAGACGTTTTCTTCGGAACGGGTCACGGATTTCCGCAGCCCATTTTCCCCACGGTCGTTGTCTTACCCCACGGAAATTGCTGTGGCGGCGCGTGATGGCGGAGGTTGGTGGTTTCTTGGGTCTCCTCACTCTATTGAACTTTTTGTGGGTTTTCTCCGGCGAAGCAAGAGAAGAAGATGATGAAGGAGAAGAAAATGAGAGAGAAGAATTTGATACGGGACAGTGCATGTTAATATGAAGGATTTCTCTTTTGGGTTTTCTTTGTTTTGTCGTTTGGTTCCTTTTCTCTCTCTCTTCGTCGCCGGAGGAGTCGGAATCAGTGGCGTCGTGGTCGGTGATTATGATTCGAACAAGCTTTCTTTTGGGTTTTCTCTTTGTTTTGATTGATGGGTTTTCTTCAAAAATTGAACTTGGTGTTGATAGCTTCAGCTTCTGCAAAGACATGGTAAAGAGAGAGAGTTTTTGTGGGTTTTAAGGCTTTTGTTTGAGGGTTTTTGTGGGTGTTAAGGTTGTTTGAGTGAAGTGAGAGAGTAAAAAGAAAAAGTTTTTGTTTGCATGAAGGATTGGAAGAGGAACAAGGTTGGTTTTTTGAGGGGGTGTATAGAGAAATGTGTTGGGGGTGTAGATAGAATTATGCTTGGAAGTGGAAGGGTGAAGGGAAAAAATGGATCTAGTGGGGAAGAAGATATTCTGAAGGAATTAAGAGGTTTAGGGACTTTGTAATGAAAGAAACCAAGATATGGGTAGAAGTAGGAACCAAAAGGAAAATGAAAATGAAAACTTTAGCTTTTGGTCTCAAGATATATATTCCAAAAAAAGAGAGAGAGAGAAAGTAGAATATATGAGCCAAATCTCCCCCAAATCTCAGTCTTGTATTTTTACACGGGGTGAGTGTGAGTGAGAGAAGGAAATCTAGAGAGACTTGGCGGGAGAGAGAGAGAGTGAGGATTGTTGGAGAAAAACGGAGAAGGAAACGAGATGGAGGAGTGAAGAGTAAAGGTTATTTATAGTGCACGGGATTTGTCCCTATTGTATGTAGCTGCTACTACTATTTTTAATTTAGGATATGTTAACTTGTGACTTTAGGGCGCATCTTAAGCATCGATTTCATTCTATTAAGGTAAAAATTTAATGAAAAAAATTAATATTAAATATTTTGAACAATATTAACACAATTTTCAATATATAATTTTTATTAGTGAAATTCTTAACATGTATCCTAAAGACACAAGTTAACATTTGAATATTTTTGAAACATTGATTAAAGAATTAAAATAAGTTATCACATCTTAGTTTAGTTGGTATGAACAATATATGTAAGGTTTAGGGTTCGACCCCGGCCACCACAAAAAATAAAGAATTAAAATAAGTAATTTTATAATAAAAAATTGTATAATTATTGCCAAGATAAAAATAGTACTTTCTCTGATTTTTTTTATAAGAAATAAATATGTCAACAAAAATTCATGTATTTGGTTCATAATATAGACTAAATACATCAATTTTTAATGAATTATTTGTCTCTTGTATAAAAGATCGGAGGAAGTAATTTGTATTTTCAAAATAAAATTTCAACTAATTGATTTCTTAATCAATGTCCTATGTTTTAAAACAATGGAAATGTTAATAAGTGCTCTTAGGACACTTGATAAGAGGTTTAAAATGAAAATTTTATCTTGAAATTTATATATTCAACATATTAAAATATCAAAAAGTATCTTTTAAAGTCAAGATCTTCTCCATTTTGTATCATCTATATTTCTCCATTTGGAGAGATTTTGACTCAAAAAAAATTAAAAAAAGTAAAAAATAATTAATGATGGTGGGACTCACTTAGTGGCAAGATCCATTATCTATTTTATGTGTCTATCTCTCTCCAAATTGTATGCTTCTATTTATTTTATCAAATGAAGAGGATCCTAACCCTTTTTTTTTACATAAAACTTATCAATTGTTTTCATTTTTTAAATTCTTAATAAGTGCCCTTAACGAGACCGTAGATCAATGGTTAACAAAACCTTTACTTTTTAATGAGATAATCTATGTGCACAAAGAACCTGACTAATTGTTGAGTAGGACAGTAAAAACTGACTAAACTTTTACTCAAATTATTTAACATCAATCCTCAATATTGAATTCAAACTAAAAACATTGAATTAAATTGAAAAAATCATTTATCATTTCATTCTAATGTTTTTTTTAATGTTTGATTCATTCTTTAATATATGTTTTTTTAAGTGAGAATGGGGTTTTTGGGTGAGAGAGAGAAAGGGAGGGAATGGTAGTGACTCCTCGCTCGTGAGTGTGTGTGTGTCGTTGTCGGGAGAGGAAAGAAATTATGGTTCTGCGTTTCTAGTTGCTCCTTGTTGACGTGTCTTAACCCATGTTTTCCCCGTCATCCTCATATGTCTGTTTCTCTCAACAACTATAATCCCACTCTTTTGTGTGTGAACATTCCACTTGTATTCGTATTCCAACTCCCATTTTATCTCGTTTATTACTCCAATCATCACAAATACAAGCTCTTTCACTCACTCCCAAAATTTAGATAATTGTATGATCATTTTGTTTGAAATCTTACATTTTTAGACTTTGTTTTATATCCACAAACAAATTATTGTGTGGTACAAGATATTTATCTCATATACACCGTAGGCTTGATCAATTTTCTAATGCGAACTACAAGTGTTTTTTTGTTAAGGGGTTGGGTATCTTATATTCGTGTGAATTTAATTATAAATAAGGACATTTTTAGTCCAAAACATACAAATATTAATATACTTTAATTACTCCTTAAAAGTTATGTTAAAAGCTAGACATCAAAAGGTGAAAAACGAGGGGAGTGATATTTTATCAAATTATTAGATACATTTATTGTTTTTTTTCCTTCAATTACATCTATAATTAATATCATTAAGAGCATCCACAACGGAGACCCTCACATCTGAGGTATTAAACGGGTCCCACATAGACATATAACTTTTTATTTTATTTTTAATAATAGTACCTAATAGGTACTCAACCACTCCAATAGAGTTCCTCTATCAAAATGTCTAAATGGGTCCCATCAGAGCCGTTTCAATAAAATTGGAGGCTCGGCTCTAATATTAAAATGACTCATAATAAAAATAATTAATGATAATTTAAACAATTACAATTAACAATAAGCATTATTTTGAATTTAATTTATTTTGTTGAATTATTGTTGTTGATAGATGTGTGAGTATAGCCTAACTTGTCCATTTATTCTTTATTTTTGTCAAATAATAAGTGTTTGATTTAGACCCGTATAATAAAAGAAAATATTATCCTACATCCCAACAATATACTCATGCCCCTACAAATAATTGAGGCCCCCATAAATTGAAGTCTCGGCTCCGTAGAGCTCCTTGAGCATGCCAAAGAACGACCCTCTCATCAATAACTATTTATTAATGAAAAACAACAAAAACAACTTAAATAATGATTATTGAAAAGTGGTGTGGGGTCTACTTTAGATTGAGGGTCTTAAGTGAGACCCTGAGTCTTAAGAGACCCCCATTTTTTTTCCACATTGGGGGTACTTATTAGGTCGGGTCTTAAATGGTAAAGACCTTATCAATGTGGATGCTCTAAGTGTTTTAGAATAGAAAAAGTCAACATTTACTACTAATGCAGAAGAGTAAAAAAGACATTATGTTTATATCCTTGTGAGTTTAGCTCAATTGAGATAGTACTATATTGCGTATTATATGCAAGAGTTTATGTTCGAACCACGTAGACCACACTTCTCCATATTTAAAATGTGTGAACGCTAACCACTAAACTAATTGATTAAAAAAATGACGGATGGAGTAAAAAGTAAATATTTGTTTATAATTGAGATGGAACGAAACACATGTAACAATATAAAAGAAGTAGAGGGTTAACTAGTCTTATAATAACTAAGTCATTTCACTTTTCAATACAATATTAATTATTTTTCCCCCTTTATAACTCTAATTAATACTACTTTCATCACTTTCAATTCAATATATTCTACTTTACATTTATGATAGTGGAGAATGCACTAATACTTAATAAGTGCACTTAAAACTATTTTTCTTTCTTCTTTATTTATACATTTTTCTTAATACGTGTGAAATAAGTTTTTGGTTCAGTTAATCTAAGACTGAGAAAATACTATTTTTTAATCACTGTTTTGAAGACACCGAGCAAAACGCATAAAAATGAGCATGCATGGGGTGAGTCAAATGAAGTCTTTATTAAAAAATAAAATGTGCACCACTACTACTAGTAAAAAGAGAGCATAGTGAGTTCCAAAGAATGGTTAGAACTTTACACGTTGGTGAAGCAAATGCCACGAAAAACGTAGTGAATTGAGTGACTAAACAATTGGTAAAGTGAAAAAGAAGAAGCGTGGCTAATCTCTAGAAACCACAGACAAAGAAGCAGGCAGCGTTGAAAATGAGCAAATTGGCGTGGCCTTCGAGTTTTTTCACTGTGGTCCAATAACCAAGAAGAAGAGATAAAAATAAAATCAAAACAGAAATTGTACTGAACGCAACCAAAGGAACGAGTATAACTAACGACACTGTTAAAATGAGGAGTCCAAATCAATATGACACTGCATATATAGCTGTAACTACTACCCTCTTTTCTGCATTCTTTGTCCTTCTGCTTCTTAGGACAGATATATACCTGTGTTTTCAGTACCAAAAATTGTCGGAATATCTATCATTTACACTTTCAAAATGATATTTTTTTTTAAAAAAAATATAAACATTAAAACAAATGTGAACAATGGTATATTAATTTTTTTAACAATATTATTTAAAAGATCACGTTAACCAATGCTTCAAAGACTTTGATTAAAGAGTTAAAATATAAATAAAAGGTAAATTTTATGGTGAAAATAACACTTTCATGCAAAAATTTTAACATAATATTCTCTTTTATGGAGATGTTTTTGAGGTAGGTTAAGGAAACAAATATATAAAAATATAGATACAGTTAATAATTTTTTTTATTTTAAAAAAGTTATGCTAACAAATGTCCTAAAATAGGTTAAGGATTTAAAAATAGAAATTATTGTTAAATTTTATGTAAAAAAAGTTGGTTTTTTTTCAATGTTTTAAATGCACAATTTTTAAGCTAAATTTTTTATTTTAAGTTTTTTTTTGTGGTGGCCGGGTTCGAACCTCAGATCTTACATATTTTATGCATTGTCCATACCAACTGAGCTACGCTCACGATGACTTTTATTTTAAGTTTCTAAACACATTTTAAGTTTCTATTTTAGCATCTTCCTTTTTAAAATTTTAACACATTTTCTTTTAATGGTTAACATTCTTATGGATTCTATTAAATTTATACATGATTCGTATTTGTGGTATTTATTGTAGTTTTCATCAAATTCATAATTTCCTTAACAACATGCTGTCGAATTGATCAATTGAAAGACCAAAATATAATGGAGAATGCTAACCAGAGTCCCAAGTGTATTGATTAAACATCCAAAACAAGTAACTTTTTGGACTGTCAATATCTTCCTAAGGACCTAGAAGTCCTCCCAAAGGGTATAAAGACCCTCCTAGAGGCCTCAACGTCCTTCTAAAGGGCTCTAAGGCCCAGGGCGCGCCCTCCTTAATGTGTCGCCTCAGCCAGCTTCTAGAAGCCTCTAAAGCTCGGCCTAAAGACTTAAATACCCTCATTACTTACTGCCTAAGTAATCATAAATCAGGTCGATAGAGGGCTATAAATACAACCCTTGAGAGCCTTTTCAAGGGATTAGATAAACAGTCTAAACCCTAGATTCTATTATTGTACTTTTGCAAGTACACTTTTAATGAAAATGAAAAGTTGTGTAATCATTACTTGATCCAATGTAACATTTTATATTTCCAATACAAAATTTTTATTTGTAGATTCATTAACCATTGCCCTTAATATGGGTGATTGCGGTGTGGTTTGGTTCGGTTTTGAGGCTAAAAGTAATCTGAACCGCAAGATAAATAAGTATGCGATTTGGATTGGTTCCGTTGACATTTAAAATAAAATCTGAACCAAATCAAACCAAACCAATGCGGTTTGGATTGGATCGGTTGGTGCAGTTTTTATTAGACAATAATTTTTTTTGTTTCCAACATTAAAATCAAATTAAAAAGCTAAAACACAACATATTTTCATCAATGTTTTAAATTTCATTCAACATTACAATTTTATTTTCATCCAACAATGTTCCGAACTATGTATACCAAATTAAAATGTGCACAAAAAGTAATTCTATTTTGTATGAAATACAAAAGGCTAATTTTTTTTTATCATTTTCCAAGAGTTCAAGTAGCACATAAATACATTTGTGATCGAACAAGCAAAAAAGTAACTTAACAAGAGAAAAAACATGTCATTTTATTAAAGTTTTCATTAAATTTCTATGAGTATTGATCTAGGTGATATATATTTAATTAGTGTTTTTCTTATATTGCGATTTAGTTTCCTTAACTAGTGCCTCGAAGACACCGGTTAACACCACCCTTATAGAAATTGACGTATGAAAAACCGTGAATTCAATTTCTTAAAAGTTAACGTATTATGTTTTTCAATACAAAATTATTTTCTTTCGGCTGCTTAACTTGTGCTCTTAACATGACCCTTAATGAAATTATGTATGTGATCTATAATAAAAACTATATACATCATTAATTGAATGAATTCAAAATGCAAAATTTTACTTATAACAGTGACCGAATGGTATACGTCACTTACATAATAAATCTAAAAAGTCAATTATTTTTTATAATAAAGACGGAATAAAATACCATAGATAGTTTTTGATAAAATGCATGGTTCCTTCCTTCTTCCAAATCCACTTTCTCTTTTGACTAATTAATTTTTAATTCTTGACATCACAAGTAAGTTCTTTCTAACATATGGACAGTTTAGTTGAATTAAGATAAGGAAATGTTCATCGTACTAGTACAATGGGTATAATTGTAAAAATTTATTTAGGTTATGCCTTGGGGAAGAAGCAAAGGCAAAATAAGCATGCAAGATAGTCAACCACGTGTTGTATTATGATTTATGTGTTCTGCTAGGAGGGGCAAAACGTTGCACAAGAGTGACCCATCTCTTTGCTTATTATTGCTTGTCAACCAAGTGACATCGACCTTTGGTTACTATTTTTTATTTATAAATCATTTAATTAATTAATTATTTTACCTCCAACTTTGTATTAACCACTTACTTATATTCTAGCAACTTGCTATGACATCACCAAAAACTGCATTTTTAGTGCTTTCCAGCATCCCTTTCTAATGGATAGAATTGCATAACATAGCATATTTAAATTAAACTCACAAGTCAACCCAACCTTCCAAGTGTACTAAAGATTCTTCCAATTCATGCATGATTCCGCCCTAAAACACACCAAAGTATCTATGCAACTCTCCTTAAATATAAAGACCTCTAAAAATAAAGGGACAACTTAAGTACAATTTGATATACGGCTCATTATTTATAAAACAATAAACGTGTCACCAATTATTTTGAATAGGTATAAAATTAGAGAGGAACATTTTATTTTTTATTAAACATTGTGAGCTTTGTGCTTTGAAAAAATAAACTTCAATTATGCCTCTTTTCAAATTATACATTTTTTTATCACTCAAATTTTTATATTTATTGTTTAATGTGACATTAGCCATATGGTTATGACGTTCAGAAAGAAAATAATCACAATGAATACATTATTTATTTTTCTTAATACATTAAAATGGAAAAATGAGCATCCCGTGAGCTTAGCTCAACTGATAGAGATATTGTATTTTGTATGCAGGGGTCGGAGTTCGAACCCTGGACACCCCACTTCTTCACAATTAAATTGTGTGAGCTCTAACTATTAGACTACTTCACAAAAATGGAAAAATGAGCAATAGAGTCGGCCCTATTTTTTATTCAGAGAGATAAACACTGCTTAGCATATTTAATTTAAATTAAATTCAGAAGTCAACCTAACCTTCCAATTGTATTAGAGATTCTTCTAATTCATGCATGATTCCTCCCTAAAACACACCAAATTATCTATGCCTCTCTCCTTAAATATTGAGAGTTCTAAAATAAAGGGTCAACCTAAGTACAATTTGATAGGAACGTTTATAGGGCTCTCTATTAATAAAAACAATAGACGTGTCACCAATTATTTTGAATAGGCATAAGAAACTCCTTTAAGGAAAAAATTAGAGAGGAACAACTAAAACCGTACCAATAATAAACTTCAAGTATAAGTCTCTTTTCAAATTATACAATTTTTTTAGCAAACAAATTATACATTTACTGTTTAACATAACATTAGTCATATGGTTACTTGTGCGTTTGTAGTTTTTGATTATAGAATTGATTTTTACACTCACATTTATAATTTAACTCACTTTACAAGAAAGTATCTAAACAATAATCATTTTACCTTGAACTCACGTTCAATTTTTATCATGACAGAACCAAACATACACATCGTTCTTAAAGGAAATAAACACATTGAATATAAGACAGAAGCAATACAGCACAAACCTAATATGTTATGCTTAAAACTTACCCCTATTAACCGAAACACACTTCTGGAGTATTTCTTTTACCACTTTCTTTACTTGGGGAAAAGAAAGTTGAAAATTGAAACCAGTCATAATTGAAAATACTCTCAACTCAACATTGCTTTCATTTTCCATATGGAGGACACAAGAGCCATGTCTAATGTCCCCACTTTCACATTCTAAAAGGACAAAAATCCAGTTCCTCCTAATATGACATTCTCGTAGTTGCAGTGTCTCCATCGTAAAATAATGTTGAAAATGCAGATTGTATACATCTCCCAAATTGCAAAACACAATTAGAAGCATTAACCATAATTACCAAGAAAAAATATAGATATAGATCATGAAGGTTATCATGAAGAAAAGTTATTATAAGTCACAATTGCAGTGAGCCTACCGTGATTCTGCAAAACTGATGTTAGATCCAAACATGGAAGTAGAAAGAAATATAAACACTGGACGCACGTAATGTTTCAAGTTTTGTTTTCAAAAAATATTTGAGAACCCACATTCTGTATGGTTGATGAAAACAGTCATACTATCAAGCTATCTCGATTATGGATGTGGATTAAGATCAAATGGTTTTGTCAAACTTCAAAAAATCAACTTCAAAATGTATATCAAAATACAAGTCGTCTGATCTTTCATCAGCGACCAAGATCTACAACACAATCCAAAACAATAAGCCATTTCCTAGCTAGGAATACCAGGTCAACAAGCACAAAGATTGCACAACATTACAGTTTCCTCAATAACAAGTGTCTTACAATGCAACATTCACAAATGATAAATGGGTTTGGTCCCTTACCAGCTTCAAGTCCCACTAAACAATAAAGAAGGCATTAAAATTCATTCAAAATATATTTTGCTCTTTTACATAAATTATGACATGGCTGCTCTTATTGAACAGCCAGGACAAACGTGATCATCCCATGGCATACTTCTGTGTCCAGCTGCGAGCTGTGGCTTCATACTTGGCCCTGTCAGTCTTGTACATGTGTGCAATTTCAGGAACAAGTGGATCATCGGGGTTGGGGTCCGTCAACAATGAGCAAATTGACAAAAGGACCTATAATAGAGGGATTAGTTTCTCCGGGGAGGTCTAAACAACAAACTATAGAAACAAAATTAACAGACTCTATTCCTTTATACGTAAAACTTCAACAAAATTTATAACCGGCTAATGCTCGGCTATCACAACCCAACTGAAAATATACTATGACAATACTCGGTAATTTGTCTCATGACACACATGCTATATAGCACAGTAACTAAGAAATTACATTATCCATGTTCAGTAAGTGGCAAGATATAAACAAGCAGAGTAATATCAAACCTTGGAAATGGTTAGTGCTGGGCTCCACTGTTCCTTCAGAATGTCGAGACAAATACTGCCATTACTGTTGATGTTTGGGTGGAACACCTTGGTCCTAAAAGCAACCTGCAGTTGTTAAGCACATTAGTTTTATTAGTCCTAAACTCAGTCTTCGAAAGTAATAAGATATTTACCAACTTACTACCACAGGTAAAACAGCAGAAGCTTTGAAAGAAAATTGAAGTAGAAAATCCTACTGTAAGTTTGGTGCTGCTAGTAATTCTAAACTTCAGCGCGCACTATAACTTACAATAAGACTAGATTCGCAATAAGAGGAGAGCTATAAAAACAGACTGGATTAGCAACGTGGCCGAGCAAAGGTCCATGCAAGAACACGGTGGACTGCAAAAGAGAGGACCCCCGAAACAAAAATCTACGAGAAAGCAACAGTCCAGACACATACCCGCCAAAACGGATAAAAATAGGCCCTCGATAGAAGAGGATAAAACATGGGAGAAACAATAACAGTTGGTTATGATAATTGCAAGGTAGCTAGTGAGATGGGATTAATATACACTGTTAAGGTGGATGGTTAAGTGGCAGAGAAAGTTGCTAACAGAATCTTCAAAACTCAGAAATTGTGAAGGACCATTTTCCTCATCCATCCATTTTTTTGTTCAACCAACAAAGCAGATAGTATTGAAATTTTTCTCCATTCCCTCTGCATCTAAATATACAAAATGTACCTATATTTCCCTCTCTTCTCTCTATTTTACTCATCCTATTTTCTTCTTGCATCCTAATTTCCATTTTTCTCAAAATAGTGACCAAGATGAGATTGTGTTCAACACAAAATATTGATACAAATTCATACAATATCTGAAAACTCCCATAGAACCATATCTAGATCTATACTTAGATACATGCAAATTCACATAACGAAATTGCTGGCAATGAATTTCTTAACTAAAAAACCCCCGGGTCATTCAATAGACACAGTTGAGCAAACCAGGACTCTCGCGTACGAATAAATTCCTTTATGATTTTAATGTAGAACGCAATGTTATTTCTATGCTTAAAATGACAAGAGAGCACATTACACGCATATGAAGTTCAGCTGTGCAAGTGCACAGTTGCAAGTTACTACATGTCAAAGCAAGATAAAAAGCTTTAGAAAGAAGAAATTGCAATTCAAGAGTATCTGTCGTAAGAGAAATGCTAGAAACACTCTTTATAACACTCTTTTATTGATTAAAATACATGTGGGTCTCACCACTCTATGTGGGATCCATTTCCAAAGTGTGGGATCCACATGGGTTTCAGCTAATAAGTGAGTGTTAGAAAGAGAGTGCACATAGTACTGCTCTTGTCGTAAACTCTATTAGTGGACAACTTCTCCTAAACTGGACTGAGAAATCTAAATATTTTTGCCCAATCTTAAAAAGGAAAAAATCTAGACGCAGGTTATCTCTCTATCCCATAGTACATACAAAGATGAAAAAGAGAGTGCACGAAGACTCAAAAGTACTCTACTCTTAATCTGTGGTTGATGCCTGGATGGGACTTCCCTCATAACCATGATTACAAATGACTTGCACCACATGCCAAATTGCACAGAAAGAATAAGAAAATACCCATAAAAATCTTCTGATGTTCTCCGTATCATGAAACACAGAGGAAAAATACAAGAGTGGATAAGGTATCCTTCAAAAGAAACTACATAGGGATTGGGGGGAAACCCCACAGAAAACCCCCAAAGCATACACATCAGGAGATACGAAAACGAACCACCACAACTACCCCAAAATGCTCCTAGGAAACTAAGTCAACAAAATACCCACAACAGAAGAGAAAAACTAGGAGAAAAATCAACAACCCAACAATACTTCCATTTTCCTTTTACAAAGAAGACAACTTCTAAGCTTCAAAAGAAACTATTTGAGCATCCTTCCAGCCCCTTCAAATTTACGCCGCCACCCACCAAAAGTATTCTACCCCTTCAACTATAAAATATTATGCAAGGTCATCTCTATTAGATGCAAGTATGTTCACACCTAATAGAAAACCACACCCACTGTCAAACGTTGTTACTCTAAACTGTTAGCATTTGTGCAAAACAGGATCCAAACCAGCCAGCTAGATACAGTCAGAGCAGTATGTGTACAGAGATTGTCAAGAATGTTACTCAACCCTATGAAGCAAGGACAAAGACACTGGACATGGACATTGACACATGTCAGACACCGAACACGCCTTTCATTGAAAGTATCGGTACTACAGAGGCTTAAACAAACTTCAACTGCCGCTTAAGAATGAAGGAGAACAAATAATAAGTTCACAGTCACATTTATCCTTGAATCAAAATGCTTTTGAAATCAGTTATTTTAATGTTACATTTTTTAAATCAGTTTGATTTCCATAGATACAACTTCAAGAAGAACATGTTGAATGAGACAGGTTGTAAGCTTATTCATAAGAAAAAATACTCAATCTATTCACAACACCAAAAAGCACGACAATAAAAGAATCTAATGCAAGTAATAAAGCAGAGTACAATACCTTTGGTGGCTTGAAGGGGTAGTCAGGAGGAAAATGAATTGAAACCAGGAACACACCACCAGTGTATGGGCTATCAGCCGGTCCCATGATTGTGGCTTGCCAGTGGAACATGTCCTCAGCCACAGGACCTGATATAAACAACAACACCAGGACCATGTTTAGTTATTAATTATTTCTTTAGAAGAAAAGAAAGATCCCAAAGCTAAATACAAACAAATAACAAAGAAAGTTACAACTTGCAACAGATGAAATACCATATACAAAAGGTAAATATATGCTAAAGGGAACTTATTAGAACAGAGGAGCCTTTCAGAGGGGAAAATATGGAGTTACAAACATGATTATTTTATCATAATCTTAGCTATAGTTATGCTTTACAATTATACCTATAAAATGTTTGTCTCATTTAGATGAGCCAAATTCCAACAAATGTACCAACTAATCAAACCCCCAAGCTCCAAAAACAACTGATTACAGACACATTCAAATTAGTCGCTGGAATGAACAATCTCACCCAGTGGCTGATCTTGTATGGGACGGCTGGAAGCCATGGCCCCGTCAAACATTTATCATATTCCATTAACATACATATTATAACATTACTTTTTCAGAAAAAAAAATATCATAACATTAGTATTAGTGTCATGCTAACTTGTGCCCTAAGGGCACAAGTTAAGAAGGTAAAAATGGAATTAAAACATAAATTTTGTCTTGAAAATATAAGATTTTAAAGTTCTAAAATAAGGAATGCACAATTTCCTATAAAATGTTTCTGTCTTTAGTTTCTTAACTTGTGCCTTAAGGGCACAAGTTAGCATTTCCCTTGGCATTTCCAAATAGAATCAACGTTAATCTGATGGTGTAGTGGCAAGACTGTTTTTTGTAGCTCGAAGGACACGAGATCGACTTCTCTAGGTTATATTTTTCATTTTATTCGCGGAAAAATGGTATAGATTGGATTCAAACCTAGTATTTCAGGCTTAAAAAAAAGACATAGATGTTATACCATTCCATCACATAACTCATTAATGATTTGGTACTATATATAATCTTAATATATTTGGTCCCCTCAAAGAAATCCACCAAGCTCTGCCGCTTTAATGTCACAGTCACTTCCCATCTAAAAACAATGCACACAAAGGAAGCAGACGCATACAGATCCAAACAAGATTTTAAAAAACGATTTGTTACAGCGAAAACGGCTGCAACAAAACAGTATTGATAGTGTCTGTTACCATTTTTCTCCGTTTTAACATAGTGAACAAAAATCATGAAACGACCGCAACAAATGTCATTACGCCGTTGTTCCCAAAAATTAGATTGAAAATCCCTTTTTATGGATAAATATCACATTTTTACAAACTTTATCTCCATTTTAGACGAAACAAATTCATCAAAAGATTATGAAAAGAACTAGTTATTAAATTATGAAGAAGCAATGAACAATTAGGTATTATACATTATAAGATAGTACAAATAATTTTAATAAGATTTGTGCAATATCGTTCTTAATTCCACCATGACGACTGCAATCAATAACGCAACAACCTTAACGGCTAAAATCACGATTTCCTTAACGCGACTGCTATTTAAAACCTCGGATCCAAGCATGTTATATGTTATTTTGTTTAAATCAGCTAACCAACTTGATTCTAAACTAAATAAATAACATGGTCAAAACATCAACAATAACAAACAAATAATTTAAAATTAAAAAAAAAAGCATCCATAAAAAAAATAATCAAAAACACAACACAACAACAAAACAAACATAAAATTAAGACTCTAGATAATCAACATCCAACATAAAAATATTTAAAAAAAAAACAAATTTTAATGGAAAATGGATGAAAGAAGATAGAAAACCTGCACTGCATGAAGTTGGAGGGTCCTTCTGCAAATCCTTGAGCTCCTTCAAGATTCGTTTCGACGCCATAATCACTCAAACTTAAACAACAACAAAAAAAAAATGAGAAACGTGATAAATGGTTGAAAAAAGTTAACGAATTGAAAGGGAAAATGAAAAGGAGAAGAAAAACAAACCTGGGTCGGAAGCGTTGAAGAAGAATGAATGATTCGGAGAAGGGTGAAGGAGAAAGAAATAGAGAAAGAAAGAAAGAAAAATTCCTTTTTATATTTTTTCTTTGAATAGAGAGAAAAAGAGATTCTTGAAAACCAAAGGTTTTGAATTGATTGATAGCGTGAGATCAAAGGTCTCACCTTTTCTTATTAGTAGTATATATATAATTGGTAGATAGACGAAACGACGATTATAGTTGAAAGTTCTCATAAAATGAAGGGATCACAACATTGATCTATCAATTTAAATATTCTTTTT
>Ga0228710_1005989_pt1 | contig 18666 bp, 5 predicted proteins | sample MedpolnodulmetaG_FD_177995 | JGI IMG/M metagenome (GOLD analysis project Ga0228710, IMG submission 177995) | Root nodule microbial communities from Medicago polymorpha collected in Santa Monica, California, United States - pink nodules | ecosystem: Host-associated > Plants > Roots > Nodule...
TGATTTGTTACAAGAAATGGGACGGGAGATTGTTAATCAAGAATCTGAAGACCCTGGAAAACGAAGTCGACTGTGGAAAGCTGAAGAGATATCTGATGTATTGAAAAATAACAAGGTTAGTAGAGGATGCAATCACTTCTACATGAAAATAACACATGTATGTGATTATGAAATGGAACAAGGAAAGTATATGTGACAACCATTTCTAATTATTAATTTAATTTTTATCAGGAAACTGAAGCTGTCGAAGGGATAACATTCCATAGTACAGATGTTGGGGATCTTTACTTGAAGTCTAATTCCTTTAGAAGGATGACGAATTTAAGATATCTTAAAATCTATAATATATCTAGAGGAAGCACATGCAATGTGTACTTTCCCGATGGTCTTGAGTGGATTTCAGATAAATTGAGGTACCTTCGATGGGATGGATACTGTCTTGAGTCTTTGCCATCAAACTTTTGTGCTGAAATGCTCGTAGAGCTTCACTTGAGTCATAGCAAGCTTAAAAAGCTCTGGGATGGAGTTCAGGTACAGATGTGTTTGGATATACTTGTTAATTTGTTGAAGTATGAGAGGAAGTCTAATACTCATTCTTAAAAAGTCCCTGTTTATGCTTAATTAGGTTTAGTTTCTCTTTTAATTAACACTCACACATGATTATGAATTTAATGGTTTCTAAGCAATGTCGTTTTTATTTCTTGTTACAGAATCTTGTGAATCTAAAAATACTTTGGCTTGAATCCTCCAAAGATCTGATTGAGATCCCAGACCTATCTAAGGCTACAAATCTTCATAGACTATATCTTTTTCAATGTGAAAGCCTGGGTCAGCTCCATCCTTCGATCTTTTCTCTCCCTGATCTTAGATATCTAAATTTACGAGGTTGCGTAAAGATTGAAAGCCTTAAAACCAACATTCATTCAAAATCTCTTCGTGAACTCTTACTCGATGGTTGTTCATCTCTCACAGAATTTTCGGTGACATCGGATGAAATGACAGAGTTGACCTTAGGTGGCACTGCTATACGTGAATTGTCTTCATCGATTTGGCGTAATAGAAAACTTACTTCGCTTGGCCTATCCGAGTGTAACAAGCTTAACATTGTTGGGAATAAGTTAACAAATGATCACGGACTTGGGTCTGTTACCGAGCTAGACCTTTCAGGGTGCACAGAAATTAATGCATTAAGCTTGTGGTCCATCTTTGATGGCATACAGTCTTTAAAACAGCTAAAATTGAATCAGTGTTTCAACTTAGAATGTCTCCCTGAGAACATACAAAACCATTCAATGCTAACATGGCTTGAATTAGATGATTGCAGGAAACTTGTGTCTCTAACAGAGCTTCCGCAATCCCTATTATGTCTGAGTGCCATTAATTGCACTTATCTGGACACAGACTCCACTCAGCGGTCATTTCTTGAGAACATAGTACAAATCTTCTCTAAAGAGCCTTTTCATGCAAATAATTATATCTCTTTCTTGCCAGGAGCACAAATTCCTCGCAAGTTTGATTTTCAAACAACAAAGGCTTCGATAACCATTCCTCCTATTCCAAAATCTAACCTGTCTGGTTTCATATTCTGCACCATTCTTTCGAAGGGCTTCCATGTTCTAAATCTCCCCCTGCATTTTGTTATCTTTGAACATGGCAAAGAAGTCGAACGTTTGGTTATGAATGACGGTTATATTGGGGCATTAATTTCAGATCATGTATTGATACGTTGGCATAGTTACAGCAGACAAAAAATTGGAAGTGATGATTGCAACCTATCATTTCAATTCATACATCAAGGTCTCAATGAAGAATCGTGGTGGTCAACGGAGGCGATAAAGGGGTGTGGGGTCTTACCTGTATATAACTTGGAACATAAGTCGGATCTGGATGGTAGGGAAATTGGTAGTGCTCAATATTCTGACGGGTCTGATTGGTCTAACAATGAAAGTGAAGATGGGCAGGAAAATTATAATGATGAGTTACAGCCTACGGCAATTGGAGGTGATGTCATAAGCTCCAACAATGAAAATGAAGATGACCAGAAACATCCTTGCTGTTCAGTTGGTATGAATCTTCTCATCCACTTTCTAATTATTAATTCCATATTAGTTTATTTTTATATACAGTCAGTTTAATCCTTCAAATGAATAATTGTTTTAAAATTCTCATGATTCCTGTTGTATTGCAATAACTTTGTGCTGAAACAACATATTGGACAGGTATTTTTTTGAGGCACTTGCTAAGAGGGTCACAAGAATAAGCACAACATCATCACATTCATTCATCAAGATTGGGTGATGCAGTAGACTGGTGATATCAAGTTGTTCTGATGTTAAATTCATCATTTAAATGCCAAAGTGCAATGATACGTTACTTGTTATTACTTATACCATTGCAGAAGTATTCCTAATTTTATTCAGCAGTTTTGTGCTGTGATTGTTGGTACTTTTGTGCACCTAATAAAAAATCAGCTATAACTGGGTTTGCAGCGTTTCATAATTGTGTATAGATCCCTATTTATTTTCCTCAGCAGTGTCATTGTTCTTGATCATTGGAGCTGGCAATGCCGCTGTCTTCAAACGTCTTCTGCTTCGTCACTAAATGAATTGTCTTTCTTCTTCCTCTTTCTCCCTATTGCAATAGCTACTCAAGTTTCATGATTTTGTGTCACAAAAAAGAAAGATAAGAATAATAATAATGGTTCTGTTAATGGTCTTTCCTTTTTAAATGATACAGATCAAAGATCTTGGTTTTCCTACAAATCAATACTGGTGTTTGTAATCTCTCTACTACTACTGATTCTTTCTATGCGTATTCCAAGTAGTTACCTTTTTAAAGTAATTTGTTAATTTAATTACTTAGTTTGTTTTTAACTACGCTTTTCTAATATGATGACATATGAATGACTATCATCCAAGTAAAAAAAAATAAAAAATTATAGTTGATTTATAATGTTTGAATCAATGTTTTAAAACTCAGACTGGTAGTCGATCCGATCAAGGCATTGGGTCACTGGGTCGGACCACTGGATCACTGGTCCGACCGCATGACTATTGACCCAGTCTTTATAAAAAAGGTAATGACATAAATTTCATAATATAAAAGTCAATAAAACTTCTTCTATAAAAAAATTAATAAAAATTCACACATTTAAATAATTACCGAATATATATCAAAATCATATTCACATTAACAAGAAAAACTAAATGAAAAATATATTTTATAATTATCAAATAAATATGTGAGATATAATTTTTTTAGGAACATGAGATTTGTTTTTTAGCAAACATGAGAGTTTTTTTTTTTGAAAGAATGAGAGACATTTATATCATATATTAATAAACATGTATATATACTCGTGAGAAATAAACGTTTCAGTTAAATATATATAGTTCAGATGGAAATTTAACAAATACTCGTGAGAAATAAACGCTTCAGTTAAATATATATAGTTCAGATGGAAATTTAACAAGTAAGTTCACATAGGCAAGTGGTAAGTGTTAACAATATTGTGCTGAATGTACCCGGTTCAACTCCCACTTACCCCAATTTGATAAATATTTGAAGAAACTATTCAAGGAAGAAAGAAAAACTAAAAGGATACCAGGTGGACTCTCTTATACATTGAGCTGTTTACCGTTGACTACACGCGCCTTGTACGGACGAGCAGTGCAAGAGAGCAGTAAGGGTATATAAGGATGGACGGCAAGCTTAATTTTGCATATATTTTAATCTGAAATCCAATTCCATAGTTTATCTAGTAGTCTCCGTCAAAAAGCAAGCAACCTAAGCCACACCTGTTTGTTATTTTATATTGGGAAATGCTAAGGATATGAAAAAGGAAATTATATAGTAGTTAATGCATTGAAATTGTTTAATTAATTTATAATAAAGTCAAAAACAGTTTCCTTTTATGGTAATAATTCCCTTTTATGGTATGCTTAACCAGTGCCCCGGGGACACCGGATAGCAGGACCCTTATAATTTATATACATGAGGACCAAAGCATTATAAAGTGTTGTGTGTGCTCATCCTTAGTTAATTTTCATCGAAAATTGATTCCAGCAGAAGCTAAGCCATACTGGGATTATAACTTTATAGTCTTTCTCTCCTCTATTGCATGAAGCTGGATTCTGACTTTGGTATGATATTTTTTCCCTCAATTTTATTTTAACTCCCAGTTTTTCTATTTACACATGTCATTGTCAAATTGATCATAGAATTTGAAATAAATAAATTGATAAAATTAGTTTAGGCCATAGCTTCTGTTGGAAAATATTTGTTAATTAAAACTCAAAATGTTTTCCAGAAAAATTAAAGTTTGACTAAATTGACCGACAGCTTATAATATCCAAATGAAATATGAATATCACTTTTACTTCAACCACTATTAGAACAAATTAACAGAAGCTGGAATTAATATCACTAACTTTGATACCTTCTTACTTGTACACCATTTTTATTCGGATAAATTAAGAAATTACTCTGTTTTGTACCTCAAAGTGCTGTTTGAGAATAAGAGGGAACATAGAAAGTGATTAGGATACACAATGAGGATGAAATAATCGTTCATGTAGATTAGGTAGTTTATTTTTTAAGGGATATTTAGGTATATTACCTCCGTCTTAACTTTGAGACCCATTAGTTAGTTATTAAGTAGTTATTGTGTTTGTGTAATAATTGTTGTAGTTATTTTATTGTATGGTCTAACTATGAATATGAATGAAAAATAACCAGTTTCTTTTCTTTTATCTCTAGTTTTCTTTTTTAATATCTGGAATCTCTAATTTTCTCTCTTAATTTTTCGAGTGTGATCCCTACTTAAACTGAGTCGTACATGGGGAAAATCCAACTCAAAAAATAAGTCCATTGGATGGTAGAACCTCATGGTTTAAATAATACATCAAACACTTTTATCTACTTGATGCGGGACTCTTAATAAAAAGTAAGGACTTTTACTTTTCCCATCATATGGTATTCTGGCGTGCCATATTTCCCCCCAAAATACCCTTTGTTCGGATTTTATAATCCAAACCTAGTTTGGATTATAAAATCCGAAACATTCTTAAGCTGATGGAAAATAGAGCACATTGAAAATGTTTGTGTATCTCTGTAAACCTTTTAGACATTTTAGATTATAAAATCCAAAAAGTCTCAAACACCCTAGAAAAACCTAACTTTAGCGTAAAAAAGATCCAGTTCGGATGGTACATTCTGAAATGTAATAAACCATTTCGGATTGTATAGTCCGAAATGTCTCAGCATAGAGACAAAGTCATTATTTTTCCTCTCAGACATGTATATGGTAAAAAACAAAACTATTTTTTAATCCAAATTATTTAAACATGCATTCTTGCTCGTATAAAACATATACTTTAATAAAAACGATGAGAAACAACACAATTTTCACAACTTTAAATTTAAAACGAAAATTATCCAATTGTTACAAAACAAACATAAAATCCACAACATATGATTAGCCAAATGTTACATCAACAACATAAAATCAACCCTGCCACCCCCAACAACACGCCTAAGGCGATAAACCCGCCCACCATGGACCTCCTCCAAGATTGATTTCAAATGACGCCATGGATCAAAACCTGGCTCCACCACACCATTGGTCATGACAGAGTAAACATGGTCTCTGAACGACCCAACCTTCCGGTCAGCTTCAAGTACCCCTGCTCTCCGTGCTGATGTAGTATTTTTCTATCAATCAAAAGTAAGTATTGTATATCGTCTCCACAGGGACTGACGCGATATTCAAGTCATTCAACAATCAATATTGTTCTAAGTGTATGGATTTAAAATATTTGTTTGTGTAAACCTATATAGACTATTTGACATAAAATAAATAGAGAATAGATAAGGCCATTTCTCTTGGGGTCAGAGACACTCAACCAAGCGTAGCAACTGCAACCTCTCGATCAAATAACGGATTCTAGCTTTTTAAACGATATCATCACAATCACTCGACAACATCATTCGTGTCCAAATGATGTCGTGGTTTCTACTTGACTATTTAAAAGTCGATTTCCCAAACTATTAAACAATCACAAAGTCGATCGGATCGTTTAAACCGATGTCGTAAATGGACGAGTTTGGGTCTAGAGATGTCACCCGCGGGTTGACTTGGAATTGGGTTTTGGACCCGAAACCCGCCCGAACCCGTCCGTTGTTCACCCTTAGTCAGTTTAATAACTTTAACCCCAAATGTATTAGGTGGGCCAACAATGTAGGTGGTCCACTGTAGACCTTATTAATTTTTTAATTTCAGCACTTTGATCTTTTTTTAAAAAGGGGACGGCTAGATTATAGAGGTCTATTATATCTAACGGTATATCACCTACAACTAATTGTTTTTGGTTTTCTTCTTCTTCTTCCCACATATTCTTCTTAGTTTTCATATTATCTTTTCATCTATCTTCATAAAAACAAACATAGAAAATTCCAGAATCACAAAAAACTTAATTTGTTTTGCTTTTTTCTTTCCAATCACCTTGACATTATTTTCACTCTCTAGTTAAACCCATTTTCTTCTTAATATTTGAAACTCTTAAAATCTCCCAAATTGCTGAAACATAAAACACTCATATTGGAAAGCTTATAAGCTGCAATCCTTCTCAAGCTCTCAAATCACCCAAAGATCTCAAATAGTGAAACCTGAGTCACTCTCTTCCAGATTCGTGTTCCTTCTCTTAATTCTTTTTCTGGGCGTGTGAGCTGTAATAAAGCCCCAACCTCATCTGTACCAACTATTCAAACACCAAAACCTTCACAAAACAATGGAACAAGCTTTCAAGAGGAAGAGAAAGTGAAAGAAGTGCTCACAATAAACAAATATCATCTTCCTCTTCCGTTAGCTTCCGCCGTCACAGCCTGCTCCGACACGGTGGGTTCAGGTTTAGAAGATCGAAGCTTTCAATTCTTGGCCATGGCAATGATTGATTCGAAATTAAGGTTAGGGTTTGGTGAAAGAGAGAGAAAGGGGAAAATTAGTGGCTATGGTGTGAAACTTAGTGGCAGTGGTTTGAATTGGAAAATTATTGCTCTTTTGAGGTTTTTGTTTCCTGAAATTGCTCTTTGGATGAAATTATTGTTATGTTGGATCTTTGATGTCCTGAAATTGCAGCGATGATGATTATGATTGTTTACGGATGAAAATTAATTCATTTCTATTGTTTTTAGGGATAAAAATTGATGTTTATGGATGAAAATTTAAGATTTAAGTGAAGGATTCAATCAATTCTAGCATTTTATAGGTTTGTTTGTTGAAAAATTATGGGTTTACATGAATATAATTTTAAAGATGATGAAGATCAAGAATAAGAAGATTGAAAGAGATGAATAAAAGTAAAAAACTTGGGTGTCGATGGTTCACTATTAGAAACAATAGACATGCAATCAAAAGGGTAGAACTACATCATGAATATTAGACATTAAAAGACTAACGATGATGACCACTATTACTAACGGATGTGTACATGAAGGACCAAACAGGAAAACTTTAGAGTTATGGGACCAAATTGAAAACCACAAATAAGCCGAGGGACCAAAGGTGAGGAGGAGGAGGAGGAGGAGAAGAAGAAGAAGAAGAAGAAGAAGAAGAAGAAGAACAATTCATGAATTTTTTTTTACTACAATCCAGTTTAGTCATTACAACAATGAGAAATGATATTTGTACAACTATTTTTTGTGAAAATTTTATCTTTCATACTCACATTGTCTTTTTATTTTCTCTCTTTATTGCTTTGATTTTTGTACCAATACCTCCTTTTCTTTCTAAAATTTTGGTTGTCTCACAAGTTGTTATATAAATGATTGTTTAAATAACACAATTCTACAACAATACCTTCCCAAGAAGGTGGTCTGAGTGCCACCCTTCTTGTCAGAAGACCCAAATGAAAGTGAAGACACAAGATACTTAAAATAAGGCTTAAATATTGCACTCGTCCCTGCAAATATGCCTCGTTTAACTTTTGGTCCCTGTAAAAAAAAAAATTGTTTTTGGTCCCTACAAAATTTTTTGTTTTTTAAAATAGTCCCTGACCCCATTTTTGTGATGATTTGTATACGTGACACATGATGACTGGACCCATTTTGTAGTTTTTGATCCCTGCAAAATATTTTGTTTTTTAAACAGGTCCCTGCAAAAAATTTTGTTTCTGAAAATAGTCCTTGGAGGGTCTATTTTAAAAAACAAAAAATTTTGCAAGGACCAAAAACAAATTTTTTTTTTACAAGGACCCAAACTTAAACGAGACATATTTGCAAGGACGAGTACCATATTTTAGCCTTAAAATAAATATTTGCAAAGATGATCCAACTCACTGGGAGACATTGGGAAGGATTGGTTAACAACCAGACGGATTGCTATGAAATGCAAAGTGCCTTAATTGAATTAGCTTCTGCTAGCTTAATTTCGGCAACAACATCCTTAATCGATAACCATCAACAATTTGTCGGAACAAGAAAAAGTTGTGATGCTCGTAGAAAGTTGCATGTTGGTTCTACAAAATAAGCTTTTACAAAAGAGGAAAGATCTGGGATGCACAAGCTCAAATGAGGAAGAGAAGGAGAATGCTACAGTAATCGAAACACTAATTGACAAAGATTTTATCCTATGGAAAAATAGACGGCATATCATAGAAGAAAACAAGAATCTCGGCAAGCTCCACAATTACATCAAGCTATCATACCCGTATCTCAAGAAGTTGAAGATCTATGAATCTACTGCTCTAACTGGAAGTTGTAATGTTGTATTTCAAAGGTTACCTCCAAAGAAAAGTAACCCGGGAAGTTTACACTATATTGGGAAGTTGTCCAAAAGAAGCTCAGTGTGGTCAAGATATAACAATTAAACATCCATTAGGAGTAGTGGAGGACGTGGTGGTGCAAGTAGACAAGACTTTCTTCCCAACAAACTTCGTGGCATTGAAGATTGAAAGCAAGATTCATTTGCAACAAGAGTCTCATTGTTCTATAAGAATGAAGAACACAAATTCCGAAAACCTGCTGAGTGGAACATGCACACATTGGCTTCTGTATGAAAACTTCATGAAGTTCCTACCAAACAAGTGGAAAAGAAAGGATGATACATTCTTTCTTTCATATAAGCCACACTGACAATGGTTGCGGCGTCGAGCTAATGCCATTAAACAAACAATGTGAGAGGCAACCTGCAATACCCTAATTTTGTCCGGGAAAATTCCAAATCACAAAAAATAAGTGTTAATTTTTTTAATTTTATTGTTTTCCATTATTATTAATCACTTCCAAAAAATCTAAAAAAAAATGAGACTTCAAATTAGATTTATTTTATCGAAAATCATTTGAAGCATAGGCCAGAACGTTCTGGTCATACTACAAATGAAATAAGGTGACATCATCAAAGCCATCCAAGATGACATCACATGACAACTTGCTTCCATTAGCTCCAAACTTAATCTCCAATGTTCAATTTTAGCTTAATCTCCAAGTGTCCCAACTTCTATAATAAAAGGTGTTTTGGAGAGAAAAAGGGGGGAAAATCAAGTAAGATTTAGTTAGAAAACAATGAAAGGAGTTTTGCTGTCATTCATTTATTTTATTTTTATACACCTCTAATAAATGTGTTGCAAACGATGAACATAACCTTAGTAGATATATCTATCTTGTCACACTTTAATTTTAAAATCAACCAAAATGATAACCGGTTAAATTACATTTTTGGTCCCTTAACTATTTAGGCAGTATCACTTTGGTCCCTTAATTAAAATTTGATTTATTTTGGTCCCTTAACTTCTCTCTATTACACATTTTGATCCTTTCCATTAGTTTTAATTCAAAAACGTTAGGTTTTTTTCATTTTCTTCTGAAATTTTTCTGGGATTCTTGTTGTTGAAGGTTGATGGAGATGACATGAAGATGAAAAAGAGGAGAAGAAGATGAAGAAAACCTAACATTTTTTAATTAAAACTAATGGAAATGACCAAAATGTGTAACGGAGAGAAGTTAAGGGACTAAAGTAAATCGAATTTTAGTTAAGGGACCTAAGCGATACTACCTAAATAGTTAAGGGATCAAAAATGCAAGTTAGCTTAATTGGTTACTTCATGACATATTTTTCTACTCGCAAAAATGATTATAAATGAGCATCATAGGTAGTCTGAATGAATTAAGAAGTCAGCTAGTAACATGCTCATTAGCATTTTTTTTTTGAATCAAGTAAAAATAAAAATAAAAATATATATAATAAACGCATTCACTAGCAATATGTTTTAGAATTAGATAACCCTTTTTTCTCATTACCATATCACTTGATTCTTGTATTTTTTCTCCTCTAATCCATTGTATTGTTTCCTCAACTAACCGAATGCAACGTTAAAAAAATTTAAGTGTTCTAAGTAATAATAAAATAGAAATATAAGTTAAATAAACCGCTTTAAGAGGGTTAATTGGATGTGCATCTCTTTAATCTTTGAGTTGTCAGGATACAGGTTGTACAACTTGATCGTTCTAAAACTCATTTCTAAAACAAATCAACAAACTCACCACAATCAACTTTTCACACTCCATTTTTTTACTTAATCAAATCAACAATATCTTTTAACAGCATTTAATCACAACAAAAGTATTTTCTTAAAATCAATCAACAAACAAACATTTTCTATCCCAGAACTACATAGCTTTGAATTCTCCATCGCACCAGGAGATACGTAGGAGAAAGATCAAACTCTTGTCGAGCACAATAATAACAAAACATTTTTTTCTCTAATTAAATACATTACATTTTCAGCTTGATATTTAATTTTTTTTTATTCACATTTAATAAAAAGGAGAAATAAATATTTTTAAAGTTAACAATAATTTGCACAATTAATTACATGTAACCGTTTTTTAACGGATGTCGTAGGATGCTAATACCTTCCATATGCATAATCGATTCCCAAACCTAAAATCTGGTTACAAGACCATTTTTTTTCACTTTAAAAGGTTTTTCCTATTTTAATAAACTTTGGTGACGACTTCATAATTTTCGAACAACCCTCAAATTTTTAAACCGCTACACAGCCCATTAATTTATTTCTTCGTTATTTCATTTCCAGTCATTTTAAGATTCATATCAAAACATTCATGAATTATTTACTATTGCTACTGGTAACTATACTTGTTTTGAATTGTACATGAATTACATAACATTTTCATTAAAAAAAATTAAATATTATTTCAGTCTCAAAAAGTCATTCCGACCATCATATTAAAGGCTAGCTTACCCGAAGTTCAAGACCACGACAATACTGCGGCTTGCTGCGAAAGATACTCACCATAATCACTTTCTCTATTTTTTGACCCATTCACCATCTCTTTTCTCTATAACACAATTGGTGAGAATTTGAGTTCACTTTCTACTAAAATTCTTTTATTATGTTCGTGTCCATGTTGGAATGTCATTTTTTCCCGGACTTACGACCATTCTTTACGGACTATCAGTCATATTATTTTACACACGAGACAAATGTTTGATACTTTGAGCTTTTTCTAACCACCTTTACTATATTATTATTTTTTTGACAAAAATAAATGATACTCATTCATTCAAATTGATAAAGTACATCGATATAATACAAATTCAAAATCGTTAAAAATAAAAAAGATGAATATGCGAACAAACTCAAAACATTCATGTTAATAGCATAAAACAACATAGTACATATGCCCATAAATATGATTATATTCAAGCCACCAAAATACCCATGTTTCCGATTTTGCAACGTTGACGACACAATTCATCGATTGAATCTGCTCTTGATTAAAGCTAATATTTTAACCTGAATCAAATAAATGTAGCACTAAGACGAAAAATCAAAAACACATTGCACAAAGACGGTAAATCAAAATAAACAAAGTCGTGCTAGACGACGAAATCACAAAACCAACGAAAAGGAAGTTGAAAATATATCAAAAGTCACTTATTTAACTAAAAGAGAAAGAAAAACAATTTGGATGGATGATTTCAAGTCAAAATTTACCGTAAATCACTCTCTTTGGTAGATTAAGAAGAAGAAAAGTTGTGATGACTAAGGTTTAACAAAGGAAAAAGAGTTCTCAAGTTTTGAATCTCAATCCATGACTAAACTTTTTTCTGTTTGTGAGACCTACCTTTACTATATGGGTTTTTCTATCATGTGCAAATTTGCACATGTTAGAAAGTTTAAAATAGAAATTTTGTATTTGAACTTGTACATTTATTATTAAATATAAAACTTTTGAATAAATAATTGTTATTTTTCAAAAATAAATTCCTACTATTAGTTGTTTTAAATGTGTAATGTTGCACATGTTAGATAAATATATTATTATCATTTGCTAGATCCCTCATTTGCTAAATGCCTTTCAACCTCCAAACAATTTTATTGTCTGTTGTATATTATATATAAATTTTTTATATATACTTAATTAATGTCTGAATCCTATTCCAAAAACAAAAAAAAACAAATAACGTAAAAGTCATGAAACCATCCCCACCAAAAAAAATCTAGTATACATAGACAGTAATATTAGTGCAACAGAATTTTGATCATTAATGAAGACCTGTCAATGATTTTTAAAGTAATGTTTTGGACAGAGCATTATGCATATATACCTATTAGACGTGTTGAATTTAATTTTGTGGGGTTCCATACCCTGCACTCACAATATTAAGTTTTCACACATTTGGTTTTTTCATCTTCATTTACTATTGTTGGGTGAAGTATATGAATGTAATCAACCTTTCAACCGAAAATACAGTGATGTACATGAGTATTGTATAATATATGTATTTACACAAACCGACTTAACTTTTCTTACAAGACAAGATTGACATGTATGATGTAGTGCAGCACCAAATATTATCTCTTTTCATCCACAAGACATCTGACATATTTACTTTGCATAAAACATACATATAGCCAAGTTCCACCTAATAATTAGTCTAATTTGTTCTGTATATAATATAATGGATTTTCACATTTTAAAATAATGGTCATTATTTAAAGAGCATATTTTATTTTAAGGATGATTCCAAAAAAGGTCTAAATAAATATGAACTTGCTATTTTTACTATAAAAAAAAATCTCATATAGTTTAGTTATCAATAGTTTGTGCATTTCATTGAAGCGGAATAACATACTTTTCAACATGAAAGTAGCTACTACGGTGGAGATGGTTGGTTTGTTAAGTGATTGTCACGATCTTGGTTGATTTGAATGGCAAGCAAGACAAAAAAAATAATTGTCTTTTAGACAGGTGAATTGAATCACTCGTCTTCAAATAGTATGCAATTGTCTTATTGTCATAGGTTTTGAGTACTCATTTAAATAAATCTAATTAAAAGAAAAAAAAAGTAAAATAGTAGATTTTGTAACATAAAAAGTGGAAATAAATCTACTTTAAAGAAACTGCAACCATAAATTCTTGTTTAAAAATTTTCGGTTTCAATCTACTTCAGATCTCCATCACATGTTTCCTTCAATTATCTAACTTGGCTCGCTAATTTCTTGCTCCAAGCTTGCTTAAGAATTGTCTTATATTCACAATTCTTGTTTTTTATACTCCAAGCCTTCCTTGATCATATAACCTAAAACTAAAATGGAAAATGATCATAGTAGCTATGCTAGTATTCAAAATCTAACTATCTAATATTTACAATGAATTGGAAGAATTTTATGAGATTTCTTGAAAAAAGAAGCACGTGAATAAGTTCCTAAATAATATAATGGAATTTAAGTATATTTAGCACTTATCAGGAGGTAGTTTGTCTATTATAACAACTACTTGAAACCGCTCATCTAAAGCCATAACTTTAGTGATAATTTCATGTGAAATATTTTGTATCTCATGTGCACTATAATAATCATACCAATCATGAGAAAGTCTATTAAGGATATAATTCTTGCATGAGTAGTGCTGACAACACTCTCTTAAATATTCACTTTATTTTTGGTTTAAATCAAGGTGGGTCTCATATATAATCATTTCCATTCCACAGGGTTAATTCTTTAGTCTTTTTGATATCTTTTTCTTCTTGTTCATCTGTTTCAAGCACCAATGGAATATCATCCTTCAAAATATTGACAACTTTTTCATAGTGAAGAAAAATATCACCGTTTAAAGTGATATCCCTAAAACTGAAATGGTTTGTTTAAGTCAAGAATAGCGGAACCAAAACTAGTAATTTCTTTTATTGACATGAGAGAAAAGAAACTTCATAAAATTATTGTTTTGAAATGTAATTAATTTGAAAATACTTTTGTCACAGATATTATTGGTTGAGTTGCATACTAGATTTATCTTTTCAATAAATTTTGTCGAACTATCCAAAACTGTGCAAACTGACTATTAACGAGGATGTCCCTATGATAAAACATCTCAGTCAGAATTGTATCCGACTCTCATTGTAATGTAATATCTATTCTAGAATTATACCCTTAAATATGGTAGAACTCATGAACAACAAATTTGACATTAAAACCACTCGTAAATCGAAAGGTCTATGATATAAATACCACTATGAAACTGAAGGGACAATGATATTATGATCACTTTAAATATCGAATGGCCAAATTTTTCTAGAGATTTTTTTGTTTGTTGAAAGGACAATTTCCGAATGGATATAAAAGAAAGGGGAAAATTGACTTAAAAATGTGTGCGTCAAGTAGAATATAGAGAAGGCAAAGCTAGGAAATGTGTCAAACTTTGATGTACTTTTCAAAAGGTTTAGTACTTCCTTAAAAAAAAAAAGGTTTAGTACTCTTTCTGTAGTATTGAAACAATCCAATGTATGTGAACGCCACTTTAGTGTTTTGTCAATTCACACCTTAATACATTATGGAAAATGTTTTAGGGTATTGTTTAAACAACTAAAATAAATAAGTTTTTTTTATAAAAAAATCGTATAACTATTACTTGATCAAATATAACAATTTATATTTTGAAGACAAAACTTTTATTTATCAATTCCTTAATCACTGTCTCTGTGGCTCTCGTTAGCAAGACTTAAATATGATAGTGCTAACAAAACTCTCTCAAATATTCAACTTTTTTTGGTTGAAATCTATTTCAGTCTCACCATTTTATATAAGACTCATTTCTAAAATATAAAATCTACATTATTTTCATTTAATAATAAAATAAATTTTAGAAAGGGAAGAAACATTTTCCTAGCATTTCTCTTTAAATATAAAGTGAAGAAATATTACTCTCTCCGTCTTATTTTAACTGAGCTCTTGGCTCATTTCACACTGATTAAGAAAAAGTGTACAAGTGAAAGAGAGAAAAAAAAAGGTTTTGAGTGTCCTTATCAACTATTGGTGTATTATTCTTTATCATAAATGCAAAGTAGAATATATTGAATTGGGAGTGGTGAAAGTAGTATTAATCAGTGTTATAATTAGAAAAAAGTAATTAATATTGTATTGAAAAGTGAAATGGATCAATTTTTCTGAGACTATTTTTTTACAAATGGCTCAGTTATTATGGGACGTAGGGGTATAACTTAAAAAAAAAAACCGCTGATACATTTTGGGGTCAAAAGACATTTTTCCATCATGAGAAATTTTGACCATATTCATACCCCAAGCGTAAATGCCACCTAAGATTTCAAGCCTTACAAATCAGACTACTAATAGGGGTGGTTCTAAAAAAAATTCCTTCTTTTTTTTAAATGACAAATATATATTATAAATAAAAAGGAGAAATCTCTTGCAAGAATACAACCACATAGAAATTAGAATACAAGAAGTACTCAAAAGTCAAACAATAATAAAAACACATAGAATCCCTTCCATTAAAAAATAAGAGCGAAAACTAAAACATCAACGGAAAACCTACTAAACTCCTATCATGAACACAATCACTGCCGAACAAGAGCAAAACTAGAAACATAACCCCTCAATCAACCAATCCAAGGCAAATCCACCATAAGTCACTAATGGTGCCAACACATAATGGGTTCATGATCCCACTCATAGAAGGAACATGTGTGACCTGAATATTTTCCTAAAAACTACTTTTAATAGGTGAATTTAACAATATCCACCAACTGAATCTCAAATGTCTCATTCCCCAAAAAGATGTGAGTGTTTCAGGATCTCCACAAGGACCACACAACAGTTTGCCAAATTAATAAGAAACCAAGCCTCTCATTTCTCTCCCCACCTAATTTGAACATAAAACTAAGAATATTTGCTAAATCTGAAGGTAAAACAAACTCCCACCCTAACCACCTGAACACATGATACCTCACCTGACCTAAAAAAGGACAACTAACAAAAAGGTGACTAACCAACTCCACAAACTCATTACAAAAAACACAAGAAATACCCTCATGATCAACTATAATTCTCTTAGAAAATAGATTTTGTTGTCGAAATCCTATTCTGAAGCAGTTGCCAAGAGAAAATAATCACCTTGAGAGGAGACCAAGATTCCCACATCCTAAAAAGAAGTGGCACAATTTCTTCTAACCTCTAGTCCACCACACTAGTTCTCATATGAAGGAAATTATAAGTTGATTTTACTGAATAAATGCTGGATGAACCATTGCTCCAAACTCAAAGTCTACACCTTTAGAGAAGGTCGGTCTCTTTAAAGCCTGGAGCAACACTCTCAAAATCAAAAATTCCCACAAAAAAGATCTCTCTTTCACTTAAGATCCCATACCCTTTCAAATCCCTCTTTTACGGACATATCAATCACAAGTTTCTTTCAATATATGCTTCTATTTTTAATAAAATTGTTACGTAAGAAGATGATCAACAACTACTGATGATACTCCCTAAAAAAAAGAAACTACTGATGATATTGATTCAATTGAAATTTTAGAACATACTTTGATAAATTGGTTAAGTGTGTGTTTGGTATTAGGGTAGATATGTCAGAATCACTGTGATCCACCGTGATTTTGTAGAAACTACAAAGTGTAGCTGTTGAAAAATTAAAGTGGATCACCGTGATTTGGACATACCACCATGATACCAAACATAAGCTAAGTATTAAGAATTTGGATGAAGTGATCAAAATATTTAAACAATGAGTCATACAAACAAACATTCTTAGAACAATTGTGAAAGCGTTAAAAAAAATGAAAATTTATATATTGAAAAGATAGATATTTCTTAGACTTTTAGAACATCAATTACACATCTTTCGAAACATATTTATTATATATAATTTTTTAACAAATGTTATTAGAACATTTTTTTTATCATTTCCTTTAATTCACCATATATGAAAGTTTTTTTTTTTTTAAAGAATACATAAGTTAGAATTCTCTCAAAAGTTTACTACCGTCGAAAGTTGTATACTCTAATTTTGACTCATCAGAGGAAATCTTACGCTCTTAAATATAAATAAAAAGGATAATTAAAAAGTTAATGCATCATACATGTGGATTAAATTTTAAACCATGTATATTAACTTTTGAATTATTACTACTTATTAGAGAAATGCTAACTTGTACTCTTAATGAATCAAAATTAGAAATATTTTATTGTAATTAATGCATTTGAATTTAATTTTTTTATTTTTATTTAATTGAATGCACAAAATTTAAGACAAAATATACTCCTTACGTCACAAAATGTAAGCAAAAAAACTCATTTTCTTTATCCCAAAATGTAAGCACAAAAGATAAACTTTTATCCTATTTATTCTTGTTTTAAAAAAAAAAACCATTTTTTTTAAGAAAAACTTATGTTTATTCTCATGAAATTAAATGCAAATTACATTTAATTTTCTCTCTCTTACATTTTCTCCATAATCAATAGCCAATGACAGGGTCTTTCCTTGGGGAGTGCAAAGAGCTCAACCGAGCTGGGCCTCCCAAAGTGATGGGTCTCAAGAAAAAAATTATTGTTCAATATCCTCGCCCCCACTCAAAAAACAAAAATAAACATGTTTCATGTTTCAATTTCTAAGTAAAAAATCAAATTCCAAGTTTCTATTTCTAAGTTAAAAAACATGTCTTTACTAAAAATAATTGCTAATTTTGATTTCGGTGGCTAATAATAACTATACGAGTGTTATTTTCAGTTTAAATAGAAGATTAATCTTTTAAAAAATTTGTTTTTATTTTATTTTATTAAGGGCTTATTTTTACTATGATAGTCGAGCCTCCAGTTTCACAGGGACGGCTCTGGCCAATAAAAATTGTTTTTACATCTTCCCATGAAACTTATTCCAAAGAAAACATAAAAAAATATACTCCAAATTATTATGTTTTAGTTTTCTTAATAAGTATGATTTTTTTTTTCTGCTTATAATTTAAAACGGATAGAATATGCTTTTAAGTTGCTTAACATGTATCGTAAAGACAGAAGTTAGCATGACCATACTTATTAATACTTTTGTTATTTCATTTTGGAGAGAGGACTACTACAAAAATCCTCTTACTCAACTTGCATTCACATTCCCGTAGGCAATTCGTTGTAACAAGACATTAAGGGGGCGTTTGTTTCATGGTTACCAAAATTATTTTCAGGATTAACCTTTCCCCCATAATATAAGGTGTGAACTTTATTCCAAGGAATGTTAAAAAAATATGTTTGGTTGATAATTTGAATTCCTGGAAATTATTTTTAAAATATATATATATATATATATATATATATATATATATATTTATAAAAATACATTTATATC
>Ga0228710_1005991_pt1 | contig 18663 bp, 13 predicted proteins | sample MedpolnodulmetaG_FD_177995 | JGI IMG/M metagenome (GOLD analysis project Ga0228710, IMG submission 177995) | Root nodule microbial communities from Medicago polymorpha collected in Santa Monica, California, United States - pink nodules | ecosystem: Host-associated > Plants > Roots > Nodule...
TGTACTTTGTCAACTCTGGTGAAGTAGCTTCTGGCGAGATGCTTCTAATAACCATTGCTTCTGATGACCTTGCTTCTGATGACGTGTCTTCAGGAGCTCTATCTTCAGACTCGTTTCTTCAGACGCACTTCTTCAGACGCATTTCTTCAGACGCATTCTTCCAGACGCTCTAAGCTTCAAATAAAATTCCTTTGCTCTTTGACTTGTTCAATCAGAATCTTTATGAATAGTACTTTGATTTGGATCCTGTACACTTGAACAAATTGTTTAGCATATCCAATTGATAATTTTTAATACCTTGTTATCATCAAAACTCAAGAGATGATTTTTGAGAAACACCATTTGTTCCAACACCGTTAACACAGAGCATCTGCGCATCTACCCCTTTTGAGCAACATCAAGATAAAACAAATCATGTTGAATCAAGATATGCATCCAAAAGAACAACGCTAGAACTAAGGAACCTAGATCTTCAATCCAAAAAACAAGATTCAAGGTTTTCAGACCAAATCACAGAGCCGGAACAAAGTCACCACCCATCTTTAGCTCTACGAAACAAAACAAAACAAAAACAAATGTCAAAAACATAAGCGAAAAAAATATAGCGAAAACCAGATCGAAAAACTAACGATTTGACATAATCCACCACAAAAAGCTAACTCTTAACCGCGTCGGCGCCATAGCAGTACAAAGACAACAACAGCAACGTTGAATGAAACCAATGACCACAACAGAATCAACTCACACCAAGACTGTGAGAGAACAGTCGGGTCGACGTTTCACCAGCGATGATCTAAAACCCATAAATATATTTTCCTTTTATGCATAAAGACACGAGACATATATTTATCACTAATAAACATAAAAAATATGTGACACATATTTGTCATCATTGCAGCAAAAAAGATACTGACATATTTAAAAATCCACGGGATAAATAGTTTTCATCGATAAATTAAACAAATAAAACAATTTAAGATCAAAAAATAATGGTCTATCACCCGTGCATTGCACGGGTTAACACACTAGTATATATAATATCAATCGTTATAAGGATTTATTTACTGTCATATTAGTCCTATACGAAAATAGTTAATGTCAACGTTAAAGACTAACGAAGTACATAATCAAGACTATTTTAGAATTTCAATACCTTAACAACTATTATGATTATTTGTTATACATTCAAATATCAAAATGATTATTGGGAGTAACGAATTTATTCAAAACTCCATCAAACCAAAACGTAAGTTGTTATGTTTGCAACAATGACATTGAAGCAGAAGATATTTGGCCACCTTACGACACAAAAGTCAAACTCATAAGATAATAGTTTTTTGTGAGTTCCTTGAAACTTTGGGAAGGCTAGAATTTGCCCTGAGATCCAATAACATGAAGGGATGGTGCTGCTTCAATAACATGAACAAAACGACTAATAGTAATACTAATCTTATGCATCAATTTCAAAAGAAGAATAGTTGACTATATTATTTTAGTTGTTTTCTTACATTTTACTTCATTCGATCACTATTCGTTCTTTTCTTAATTTTTACTCCCTTCGATCCCTATTACAATTTTTTTTCTTCATATTCATTGAATAATACGAGGTGGCTAAACAAATCAAATAGAATCACCAATGCAGTGCAAAGGGTTAAGCCATCAATGATTTAAATCATAACAAAAGCTAGCACTCTTAGGACTTGTGGATTAATGATATTATTTTACCTTTAATTATCAATGTGGTCCTAACAATTGCTACACAACATTAATTCATGTTTCATATAAGCACGTATATGATTTGATATATGTTAATTACGTCTAACAAATAGTAAAGCATATTATACTAATGTATGTATATATAAAGCAAAGTTTTTTTTTTTGTTGCGTGTCTCTCACATTAACTCTCTCAACATTATTTTATTCAATAATGTTTAACAACGCAAATAGACATACCACGTCAACATCACAAATGAGCTACATCGACCTACGTTGTTGAAGACTTACAAATCTCTTTAAATGAAAGAAATAGAGAGGGTCCTAAATGGAGATGATCCCAACTTATTCCCCCATTACTTGTTGTGTTTTTAGCCAAAAAGCGAGATTTATTTGGTCCATAGTCGTGGATCGTGAATCGTTGCAGTAAATATCTAATGTTTATTTTTTTCATTTTCAAATTTATAAAAGATAATTTAATAGCCTTTCTTGCAAAAATATCACAACAAACTATAGACATCTACTTTGATTCTATCTACATATCTATTTATTACATTTTTTTTCTTAATTTTTGTTTTAACATAATTTTTCAATATGATATGAATAATATTTTTCATTTTCAAATTTAAAAAAGATAAATTATTTTTTCAAAAGAAAATACTTCAAATTTTATTTCATTTAAAAATTCTAGCTACATATTCAACTATATATATTTTGAAGGAAATCTTTTGTCTACTCTCTTTCAAAATTGGGGACGGAAAAATTTAGGAAGACCATTATTCGATGAAATTTTTTAGACGGATAAAAAGTGAATGTTGAGATATATAAATGGGTCGAAAAAATATTTAACCTTCGTAGATAGAATGAATCATTAAACTCCAAGGGCTTGATCTAGTGATCTAGTGGTAAAAGGACAAGTCTTGAATTGAGAGGTTTCGATTCGAGTACCATTAGTTTTCCCTGCCTTGGATTAGGGGCACCATCCCTTTACCCTAAGTTTTTTGCAATAAAAAAAAAATGCATCATTATGTTTATGATAGGTCAGCTTAGTCATAAGTGCTTGAATTATTTAATTTCAACGGATAGAGTTCAAATCTCATATGAAATTTTTGTAAAGTGATAATTACCGTCACCGTTTTTTTTAGGGAATTAGTGTCACAATTATTAATAATGATTTTTCTTCTCTAATTTTTTGTTTAAAACAAGATAGGATGCTTCAATATAGTGAATCCCTAAAAATACTTGTATACCAAGTTGCAGAAAGCAGAGGTAAAAGTAATATATTTTCATTCTGATTTGAAGGTGTCTATATAACTGAATCTAGATGCTCTCAAAAACTATATATAACTGAATATAGATGAATAGTAATGTATGGTTATTTGCTGACTAGGCTTTGTATATATATTCTTCTTCAAAGTTCAAAAACCCTTTCTTAAGGTAAATTGTACATGAGCAGTTGCAAACTCAAACTTGTTGGGAATTTGAATACTTTCATGTAAGAATACTAGTAACATTAAGAGCATGTAGTAAGAACTTCTCATATAATGTTTGAGCTAGCAAGAATTTGGGTGGGTGTGCATGCCTTCATAGGTTGTTATCACATAACTCGAATCATTATTATCTCTCTCAACTCTTTTTTTTACAGGACACCCCTCCACTGAACACCTATAATAATTCCTGCAATCACACATATACATATGATATACTAATAATGATACATGTATAAACTATATGTTATAAATTAATTTCATGGTATTCCAATATATATACCTTGGATTAGGGTTGTTCTTAACCATTTTCTTTCCATACTTCCTCCATCTGTACCCATCATCAAGTATTTCAATCAGTGACTTTGTTTTGAATGCAACTCTTTCCTTAACTTCCTTCTTCCGATTCTCGTTTCCACTCATATTCATATTATTAGTATCTCCTAAAACATGACAACAGTAACACCAATAATTAAAGGTAAAGACAATATACATAATTTTTTTAAAACGGCAAAATTTATTAATAATCAAGTTTCTGCACAAGATGAACAGAGACCGGCAAGATAGAAAGCTACAAGCAAAGGGCACTGTATATTATTAGTATCTCTATAAATATAAATTTAAATTTAAATCATTCATTGATTGAAATTGGCTTACTGGTGGAACTAGAAGACCCCTCAATGTAGCTGCTACCTGCTACTTCGTTGGCTTGAAAAACTAAAGACTCAGTGGTTGGATTGTTTTGTAGCCATTCATTGTCATCGAAACTCAAGTAGTCAGAGAGTTCAAATGGCCACTGCTGGTTGCTAAAATCACTTTCAGGGGATGATGAATTTGCTGCTCTTGGATTTTTCTCTGTCATTTTGGTGCAACTCATATGGAAAAAATATTACATTAGTTCATACAATATATAAAAATACTCAGCAGCCATAGTTTTAGTGACCTAGCTAGGCAGCTTCATGGAGACTTTCCTACATATGAATCTTAATAGGAAGTTTCAAAGGGATATATTGAGACGTAGATAAATCAAAGCCACGTACCAACATCACTTTAAAGGAATATCATTAGTTTTTTTTTTTGACAAAATAGGAATATCATTAGTTAATAAATGTATGAATGGTGAATTAATTAGTAGATGACAAATAAGCAAGTGGACCAATATTTTGTTGATCCCTGTAGAACTGGATTCGAATATTTTAAATAAGTTTTTCCATTTAAAAATCGCGGATGGAAAATTTATGGTTGATAGAGAAGAAATAGTTTATGAAAGTGTAAGTCACGTTTTCAAAGAGAGATTAATCATTGGAATTTTTTTTTTTGAAGGAAGTCATTAGCAAAGTTGGTAAATACTTCACACCAATACCATGGTTACAGGAAAAATTTGAGAGGAGGCCAACATGGTGCGTCACCACTAATGGATAATAGGATTTTTTAGGGTCCGTTTGGTTCAAGAATTTGGAGTGGAGGGGAGGGGAGGGATTTTAACGGATGGGAGGGGAGATATTTTAATTAAAAACGTGTTTGGTTCGCAAGGGGAGGGGAGGGGGAGGAATTTTAAAATTATTTTACTGTTACCCTTAAACTTAATTAAATAAAAGAAACTACTTGATTTTACAATTTCAGAGACCAACCAATGACAAACACACATCTAAGCTGCTTATTTCATCTCAAACTGGCACATGTATTTTCCACAACAAGACATGAACCGGTGAATTAACATTAAAAAAAAAGGATCAACAAGCAATAATAAGTTGAATTAAAATAAGATAATAATAATAATAATAATAAGACCGTTGACATCAACAAAGTAGTAGTAGAAGCGGTTTTAGATGTAACAAATAAGAGTTATAGATAATATAATAATAAAATTGTTACAAAAAAAAATATAACAAAATAATAATAATAATTGTTATAAGAATAAGATAACCTAATAATAATAAATAATAATAAAAGTTGTTACAAGGTTAGTATTGAGATTTGAAATTAATTTAAGGATAATTATGGCAATGCAATCAAATTTTAAATAGATTTGCTCCCCTCCCCTTCCCTTCCTTCCCCTTCTAAAAATTGAACCAAACACTTCAAATTAAAAATCTCTCCTCCCCTCCCCTCCAAAACTCTCGAATCAAACGGACCCTTAAGCACGTTGTTAAATGTCTCAATATTATGGGAAGTTCATCCAAACACATTGAGTTTTGAATAACTTACAATTGAGTTATAATTAGATAATTTAAAGGACCTCCGGTGTAATTTAGCTACTAACCCAAGGTTTGACAAAGTTAATTTAATAAAATTATTATTCACATTTCTACATTTATAACTCCTCCTTAACTTGTATGAAATGATCTGATATGACAATTTTGTGGGCAAATGAGAGGATATATTAAATCTCGATAACTTCATAAATCTCAATAAATTCCATAGAATAGTCTTCCTTTTTCAGTTGTGGACACATGCTTAATTAAAAAAATAAATTAGTGGGGCATACCAAGGATGACTTGGGGAAGACTTTCAATTTCAAGTGCTATTATGTTAGCTGCTATTATTGGGGTTAGAACTGACCGACCTCTTCACAACTGATGTGCAAGTCAAAAGTGATAGTGATTTTTCTTGGTCTAATGGAAGTTTCAAGGAACCAAGAATTTATGTTAGCTGCTGGTATATTTGTATATCTGAATTATAGCTAACACAAATCATCTTTTTATTTGGCAAGCCTTCTAGAGTACTTGTAGTGGAAGTTATAATGAAAAGGTTTGAATTTTCCTCTTTATACAAGGAAAAGTATATATATACTTGTAATAAAAACTTATGATTATATCAAATTCTACTTGTTGGAAAATAATTAATTCTTAACCAAACGATTGGATTTAAATGGTTGATGAACTTCCCTTACGACTAATCTTTAAGAAGAATCGAGTTTGACGTCTGATAGAAACAATTCCTATTTATTCTGCAGACTTTACTTGAACTCTAGATTACTATCACCCCTTTTCCTAAAAATCTGATGGTTAAACCAAAACTTTGGATTACTACGACCTTTTCCTAGAAACCGGACAGGTTAAACCAAAAAAAAATTAAGTCCTAAACAAGTGGTCACATATTTCTTGCTGATATTTATCTTTAGTTGACTTTCAAATGAATATGACACAATAGATTTAAATCAGTAGTAATCAGGAGTGGAAATGATGATGTTACACCATCTATAATTGTGATACTGGAAACATTATCAAATTACAATTGTTAGGAAGTTGATATGTATCTTCTGCGAACTTTCATTTGAGGCATATGTTAGTGGTGTTCATCCCTCGTTGTAATTGATAAGTATAGCTATAGTAAAAGTTGACATCATATTTATATCGTCATTCAATATGTAATGTAACAATTATTCAGAAAAACCAATTTTCTATTCATAATTAACTTTGATAATGAAACAATTCAATTGAACTCCGGTCATATTAAAACATCCACTCTCTTATACCAAAAAAAAAAAACCACTCTCTTCTCCCTTGTTTATTTCTAGATCTGTATAATAAGCCAAAAACGTTCCATTTACTAAACCTTTTAATTATTGGCGTTTATTGAGATAATGTTTTTTTTTCTCCAGCTCATTATGTCATTTTCATTCTGTGGGATGAGGATGGGTGCTTTGTTTTAGAATTTTTTTTTTCTCTTTTATAATAAAGATCATTTTGGTCATTTTTAAGTTTTGTTTAGGATTATTTTAAAAAAAAATCATTTTTGACTCTAAAGTGAAAAGCTGTTGGGATTAGTTTTTTTTAAACTCTATTTTTTTTTCAAAAATAAGGAGGTAACACATAAACTATTAAATAATTTTTTTTAAATGATTTTAGGGTTAATTAAGTTTTTAGTCCCTACAAAATAAAATCACACTTTTTAGTCCCTGTGACATTTTTCTTAAGCATTTTAGGGACCAAAACTGTTGATGGAAATTTTTGACAAGGACTAAAAGTGCTGATGGAAAAATTTATAGGGACTAAAAATGCTGACGGAAAATTTTATAGAGACTAAAAAGTGTGATTTTATTTTGTAGGGACTAAAAACAAAACTGTGAATATTTATAGGGATTAAAAATTTAATTAACCCATGATTTTATGGGTAGTAAACAAACATAAATAATTTCAGATTTTTTAAAAAACTCTAGATCTTTTTAATACAAAAACTATTTTTTAATACAAAAACTATCTTTTTATGAAGGCCTTTTATTTAAAGCTTTAGCTACTTATATTTATGGTAGCGTTACAAAGAGAAGAGATGAAGATGAAATTTGAATACAGGGTGATTCCTCAAGCTTATATCTCCTTCCACTATTTGTAGCTTCGAGTTCCTCGTATTCTTCCTTTGCTTCTCTCTAAATTTTTGCAAAAGGTTCCTTCAAAATGAGCTTGAGATGCTATTTATAATTTCTGAGTTAATGTGAAATCACTGAGCGCCTAGTCGATCGCTAAGCAATTCAAACTTGTTTCAGCACGAAGTAAATCCAACTATACTTTATTGAGTCACTAAACCGCCATGAATTTCTAAGCGAGTTGATCGGTTTGCTTTATTTTACTTTTAAATTCTCTATAAATCGCTTAGTTATTTGGTGATCATGTAGCACTTTATCCACAACCCAATTTTCTTAATTTCTTTGGCTCAATCTCTTCAAGCGATATCATCGTAATATCTCCAACCTATTATCACAAGAAAAGATGTAAAAATATCTATATTCATAAATAAATAAATAAAATCCTAATTTCTAAATATGTACGTTAAATCGGGGAATATCATATGTTTTCTATTCATTTCAAGCTAATAAAGGCCTAAAAATTCTACCCAAAAACACTAAGCAAGCACAAGTAAAATGGTAAATTGTCTAGTTCCATGCGCCTTTGATCACTTATAAGTCTCCAATAACCTACATGATCCCTAGTGCACTTGAGAAAGACTTGCCTTAACTATCGTTCCTTTGGCTAAGGGGAATTAGGTTGATCCTAAACTCATTTATTTGTCGTTCTCTCGGCTAACAACTTAATTCTTTTTAGGTGTGATTAATATTTTTTTTTTTTTTTGCACATTATGAAGCTAACATTTTATCGATCGGTCTTATACCTTAAACTCTTAGGGAAATAAAAATTGATAATCTAAAATTTATTTGGAGGTAAGTAAAATCTATTAAGTATTGTTCAAATTAGAGATCAAATTTTAATACTTTTAATAAATAATTTAACTTTAAACTTAATCTAAAATTGATAATTTGATTTTTAATACATAAATTTAAGTGTTACGAATATTCATTAAAGAAAATATAAAAGCCCCACTTAGGTTGACATTGTGGTGTTTGCTTCAGATCAATCATACATTATTGATTCTATTTCATTCTCATATATTGAATATGAATCTTGGAGTAATGAATATAATCGCCGATATCTTGAACACAAACACCACCACCAAGATAAGATATCTAGTAAAGAAGTTCATTCTTTTTCATTTTTCATGTATTAAATATGATTTTCAGATTCATTCATATCATCTGAGAATTAATATAATATATGATAAGAAAAGAAAGTGAGTGTAATTGTAATCCTTATTATATACATCATGTGAGAATGAATATTTATATATGATAAAAAAAAAATAAAGTGAGTGTAATTTTAACCCTTATTATATTTATATATTATTCATATATTATTTATCTAATAACTGGCCTGTTTAAACAATCACAATGAAATCTTATAATGTTCCATTATTTTCTTATAATGTTTCATTTTCTTATATAGATGGTATAAATAATTTTAACATTTTAAACTTAGAAGTGGGAAATCATCAATGTTAATTAAGTGTTTAGTCTCGTATTTCTCTTCATTTATTCTTTTATCTTTTCCTCTATTCCTATTTAGCCACCTTCTTTTCATTTAATTATTTTATTCTTTTCTCTTTGTAACTTTTCTCAACTATGTGACTATGTGGAGAGAATGAGTGCAATGAGCTCAGATTTTGTTTTCTCCGCCCAAAGTGGTCCTAACCTTCAACACACAAAAAAGCCTCCTGATCCACCTACCCCTAAGCTATCATTCCGTGACAAACTCTTGGGATCCTCCCAAGAACTTCCTACCCGTGAAAAGCATGATATGATTGAACAAAAACTCGTCCACATTGAACTTGAAAATGGAAATCGGCTCCTCCTCAAAGTTTATCTTGAACCCCAAATCTTCCAAGAACTCTGCACCCCTTAGAAGGATGCGTTGGTTGTGAAATTATTAGGGAAAAACCTCGGCTACAACACCATGAAAGAGCGGCTCCACAAAGTTTGGAAAACACAAGGCGACTTTGAAATCATGGACAACGACAATAGTTTCTATATGGTCAAGTTCGATCAGATAGCAGATAAAGAAAAATTTATCACAGGAGGCCCATGGATGATCTTCGACCATTGTCTGGCAGTATCACATTGGTCCCCGGAATTCGCTTCACCAAATGCCAAAGTGGAAAGAACTGTGGTTTGGGTACGTTTTCCAGGATTAAATCTTGTTTGCTATGACAAAAGTTTTCTACTGGCTATGGCTTCTGCAATCGGCTGCCCAATAAAGGTAGACACTAACACTCTGAAAGTAGAAAGAGGAAAATTTGCAAGAGTCTGTGTCGAAGTCGATCTCACTACTCTAGTGGTTGGGAAAATATGGGTGAACGTACATTGGTACAAAGTTCAATATGAAGGGCTTCATCTGATTTGTACTAACTGCGGTTGCTACGGTCACCTGGGAAGAAATTGCTCAAAAAATCAAACACCTTGCCCCAAGCCGCCGCCACCGATGGGAACAGTCAACCGCCAGTTTCAGATCATCCGTCACCGGCGAATTCAATTCCGGCCTCCAGTAACGGTAAGAATTTAATGCCAAATCAAAATGATTCCTCAACTGTTTCGGAAAAAATTATTAGCAATAATGAGGAAATAAATGAGCTTCATGGTGATTGGATGCTTGTTACTAGGAGGAAAAAATCACAACCAGGCCCCACACACCCTTCCAAAAACGTGACCAACAAAAGTAATAGATTCACATCTTTGTCCCATCTGGTCCACCAAGTTAAACCTATTCAAGTCACCAATAAAAATATTCCCAAACCTAAATCAAATGAAGCCCCACGTGTGAAAAAAAATCACATGGAGACCAAACGACGCTGACAAGAAGAAGATTTTTCTGACACCAACTTAAATTTCCCCAACGTTAAATTCAGTGTTGGTCCTATCCTCTCTCTTCCAGCCGACCAGCATGTCCCACTTCTAACTAAAGCCACCACAAAATTCTACGGCCAAACTTCAAACCAAGCCACGTCATATACTGCAGGAAATATCACTAAAGCTATTTCTACAAGCTAAGCCAACCATTGCGTGACCCCACCCCACCCACATGACCACCAATCAAAAAATAACCCCCTCCATGATGAAAATAACCATCCTACCATCCCTCAAATAATCTCACCCCAAACTACTCAGACTCACCATCAACAAACCGTATATGCTGAAGAAAACATACAAGTTCTTGAAATAAATAGAGATATTCATGACGAATGCCAAGACAACACTAATAACCAAAACTCATCTAGTCTTTGTGATGAGGACATGGTCACTTAGTCTGTTATCTCTGAGGTACCTTCTTTCTTTTATTATTGTTATGGAAGCTCTACAAGATATTTCAATCCTCTCTTGGAATATTAGAGGGGTGCAAAATAGAAATTCAAAAAGACATTTGAAAGAACTGATTAGAAAGTATAACCCCACTTATCTATCCATCCTTGAAACTCATACACCTTATGCACGTCTTTCTTTTTTTTGGAATAACTTAGGTTACACACCTATTCACATCATAGAAGCCATTGGCCAATCAGGAGGCATTTGGCTCCTCAAACAAACAGCTACTACCACTTCCTCAACCGTCCTTAACCATAACCAATATTCCATAACCTTCTCTATTCAAAGGGGAAATGCCTATACCACCCGCACTTGCGTTTATGCTAGCCCTAATCACACCATGCGCCCTAACCTGTGGTCCTACCTCACAAACATCAGTCAAAGCATTACTAGCCCGTGGATGCTTATTGGTGATTTTAATGAAAATCTCAGTCCTAGCGACCAAAGAGGTGGTATCTTTCATCACAATAGAGCGGCCCTTTTTTCAAATTTTATGGACAATTGCAACCTCCTCGATCTTTCAACAACAAGTTGTCGTTTTACTTGGCACCGTAATCACAATGGCATCCGTATTCTGTCCAAAAAACTTGATAGAAGCATTGTTGATGTTAATTGGCGCATTAATCTCCCCGAAGCGTTTGTTGAGGTTCACTGCAGGTTACATTCTAATCATAACCCCCTTCTCCTCCGTTTTGGTGGTCTTCCTTTAGCTAGAGGTCCTAGACCTTTCTGCTTTGAGGCTGCCTGGATTGATCATAATGCTTATGTGGACTTGGTCACTCAATCTTGGAACTCCTCCAACCATAACACCATTTGCGCATTGAATAAAGTCAGAGAGAACTCTATTATCTTCAACAAAGAAGTCTTCGGAAACATTTTCAAGAGAAAGAATCATGTTGAAAATAGACTCAAGGGAGTCCAGAATTACCTGGAAAGAGTTGACTTGGTGAGGCAAACTCTTCTTGAAAAAGAATTGCAAAATGAGTATAATCACATCCTCTTTCAAGAAGAAATGCTTTGGTACGAAAACTCCCGAGAGAAGTGGATTAAATTTGGGGACAAAAACAACTTTTTCTTTCATGCCCAAACCATCATTAGAAGAAAGCAAAATCAAATCCACAGGCTCCAACTCCCTAATGGCACCTGGTCTTCTGATGATACCATTCTCCAAGCGGAAGCTCAAAAATACTTCAAGAACCTTTTGACCAACACCCAACCCCATCATAACCGCTCCCTCAACTTCGGCCTCCACCCTACCATTGACAAGCTAAGCAAGATCTCCCTCACCTGCCCCATCACCAAAACCGAAGTATTCACTGCCCTTAACTCCATGAAACCTTACAAAGCATCTGGTCCTGATGGATCCCAATGTATCTTCTTTAAGCAATACTAACACATAGTTGGAGATGACATCTTTCATTTGGTTCATTCAGCTGTCCAAAATGGTCACTTTGATTCGGAGATTTCAAATACTCTCATTGCACTCATTCCTAAGATTAACACTTCTAACACTTACAAAGATTTCAGACCTATCAGCCTGTGCAACATTGCTTACAAAATTATCACCAAAGTTTTGGTTCACAGATTGAGACCGATTCTTAATAATATTATTGGCCCCTATCAAAGTAGTTTTCTGCCTGGTAGGGGAACTTCTGATAACTCTATTATTTTGCAGGAAATTGTTCACTTCATGAGAAGATCCAAAAGGAAAAAAGGGTACATAGCTTTTAAGCTCGATTTGGAAAAAGCTTTTGATAATGTCAATTGGGATTTTCTTCATCATTACTTGAAAGACTTCGGATTCCCTGATATCACCATCAAACTCATCATGCATTGTGTTACTTCACCCACCTTCTCTATTCTCTAGAATGGTAACAAATTGCCTCCTTTCAAGCCATCCCATGGTTTTCGTCAAGGTGACCCGCTATCTCCCTACTTATTTATTCTTTGTATGGAGAAACTCTTGGTTGCTATAAGCACTGTGGTGCTTCAAGGAGAATGGGAGCCTATCCAAATTACAAATCCAGGGCCTCAAATATCCCACCTTCTTTTTGCGGACGACGTCCTCCTTTTTATCAAAGCTAGGAATGCTCAAATGCATTTTGTTGTGGATTTATTTGACAGATTCAGCAAGGCTTCGGGGTTGAAAATCAATCTCTCTAAGTCTAGGGCCTTTTATTCCACAGGTACTCCTCAAAGGAATATTACCAGCCTCACTTCTATTTCAGGTATCAGGTGCACTTCTTCCCTTCATAGGTAACTCGGTTTCCCCATCATCAAAGGGCGGCCAAAACGAAGTGATTTCTTTTTTATCATTGACAAAATGCATTCTAAGCTGGCTTCATGGAAGAACAAACTTCTCAACAAATCAGGAAGATTGACTCTAGCTTCCTCTATTTTATCCTCTATTCCTTCTTACTACATGCAAATTAACTAGCTGTCTCAAAGTATTTGTGATAATATAGACAAAACAACCCATGATTTTATTTGGAAAGGCACTAACAACAAAGGTATCAATTTGGTTAATTGGAACAAGGTCACTACTTCTAAGCATCTTGGTGGTTTGGGTATCCGAACGGCTAGAGAAACCAACACTAGTCTCCTTGGAAAACTGGTGTGGGACATGGTTCAGTCATCAAATAAATTATGGGTACATCTTCTATCAAATAAATACATTAGGGGGCGGAATTTCCTTCAATTATCTCTTCAAGCAAACAACTCTCCTTCTTGGTCTTCTATTATCCGCGCTAATAATATTCTCAATCATGGCTATTCTTGGCACGCAGGTTCATGTTCCTCTTCCTTTTGGTTCAATAATTGGAGCACTCGTAGTCCTATTGGCAATCATGTCCCCGTTATCGAAATCCATGACCTTCACCTTACGGTTAAAGATGTTCTCTCTGTTGATGGTTTTCATGCCCATGATCTTTACACTAATCTTCCCAATGAAATTATAGACTTCATGAACTCCACCCATTTCCGTTTCAACGCCGCAATTGAAGATTCTTTCATCTGGGCTAAAAATAAAAATGGCAACTACACAACCAAAAGCGGTTACGACTGGCTACTCTCTCTCAAAGCTACGGTTGATGTCACGACCCCCCACCGCTCTTGGTCTTGGATTTGGAGGTTACAAGCTCCTTGGCTTTTTTGTCATAACGCCGTGCCTACGATGTCGCTGCTACACCATAGAAACATGGCAAGTGCTGCAACATGCTCGCGTTGTGGAGAGGAGGACGAAACCCTCATGCACTGCTTTAGGGACTGCCGCTTCTCTAAGACCATTTGGCTTAACATTGGTTTTTCTGATACTCATTTTTTCTCTGATCAAGATGCTCCAAGCTGGATTCATGTTGCTGCTACTGGCTCCCGCAACTCGTGTTTCCTTGCTGCTCTTTGGTGGATTTGGCGGCAACATAATTTGATGTGTCTCAATAATGAAACATGGTCACTGTTCCGTATTACCAACAACATTCACAACTATACAGGTGATATTATTAAGAGTTTGCAGCAAAGTGAGCGAATTGTGCAACCGGAGCGTTTGGTTAAATGGAACTGTCAGAATCATTTCGGTGCAATCCTTAATGTCGACGGCAGCTGCTTAGGATCTCCCATCCGTGCAGGTTTTGGTGGGATTATTCGCAACAGTCATGGTTTTTACCTCTCTGGTTTTTCCGGACACATCTCTATTTCTAATGACAACCATTTGGCTGAGCTCACCGCTATTTATCATGGTTTGCACCTGGCCATTGATATGGGGTTAGATGACCTGGCTTGCTATTCGGACTCCCTCCTCTCCATTACTCTTATCACGGTAGAGACTCCAAAGTTTCACATCTATGCCGCCCTTCTTCAAGACATCAAGGACCTGCTTGGTAACCGCAATTTTACTCTTTATCATACTCTTAGAGAGGGTAACTAATGTGCTGATTTTTTCGCCAAAATGGGAGCATCCAACGAAGACGGTTTTACCATTCATCCCTCACCTCCTGCAAACCTCTGGGCTCTGATTAGGGATGACGCGTCGGGCACCCTCTTCTCAAGGGAATAGCTACTGTCATCTACCTTTTGTTTTTCTTTTTTCCTGGTTTTGGTTTTTTCTGCTTGTAATTTGCTTCTGTTACCAAAAAAAAACTATGTGACTGTGTATAAATAGAATGCTTTAATACTTATCATCAAATAAGTATTTTCCACCCAACCATTAACAATTTTGTTTTCTCATTCTCATTCTCTTTTTATTTTTCTTTGGTTTCTTCCATTTCAAGATACCATGATTATTATCATTGAGTACCTTTTATATTGATGTTATTTCTATTTTAAATCCAACTGCCAAGTGCTAAATATTAAAGTTTATAATATCAAAAAAAATCGTGGAATATAAAAAAATAAATTAATGTGTTTATTTTTGAAATTAAATTATTTAATAAATAAAAAATACAAAATTATAAATTTAGTAGTTTAAATAATTGGTAAAAAAAAGTTCAAATATTATCAATTATAATAGTTATTAATTTTACATGAAAAGGTTTGCATGATACTCAAGTTAGGCTTGAGATGTTTGAAACTATTGAAGTAGATGTAACGTATGATACTTGTTCAAATATAACTCAACTGAGGTAATATTTATTTTGGTGTTTGAATGTATAACGAATAGTCTTTCATTGTATCAAAATTTTAAAATAGTTTTTGATTGTGAACTTCTTTAGTTAAAATAGTCATTCTATGTGACATTAACTCTTTTAATATTGAGACTGGTTCGACGGTAAGTATTAAATACTTATATAACAATATTAACGAAGCATTTAATGATAAAGACTATTTTGATTAACATAGTACATAATCAGAAACTATGGTGACTACTCGTTAGATATTCAACTACCAAAATGTCTATTACCCGAACTAAATTTTCCCCTTTTAGACGGTTACAATAGCTAATTTTTTTTTTTTATCACACTACCTATGCATGTAAAACAGTTTGTTATGATAATAAATTAGATAGACTTTAACATTGTCAAAACACTAAGAGCATCCAAACTGGTAGGATTTTTACCATTTAAGACCCGATACCTGATAGGTACTCCATTTGGCGGGGGGATTAGGGGTCTCTTAAGACCCAAAGTATCACTTAAGACCCCAATCTTAAGTGGACCACACACAACTTTTCAATAAAATAATCATTATTTGAGTTGTTTTTCATTAACAAATAGTTATTGGTGGGACCCATTTAAACCTTTTGATAGATGATCTTCATTGGAGTGGTTGAGTACCTATTAGGTACCATCATTAAAAAATAATTAAAAAAATGATGTGTCCATGTGAAACTCGTTTAAGATCTCAAATGTAAGGATTTCTATTCTGGATGCTTTAAATACATGATGGTCTTTCCGCCAGCTACTTCAATTCTTGCATATTCATCTTTTCGTTTCAACTAGCTTATCAAAACAAAAAGATAATAAAAACACTTGTTACAATAATACATTACCGGTTCTTTTTGACAATAAAGAACTACTCTTGAATCACCACAATTGGCAACCATGATGTGAGATTAACATACAAGAACAACAACAATAGAACCACCAATTCTTAGCGCAACGACTTCAGTATCGGTCGTTCCTTTGACTAACATGTAACGTTGGACATCATTTGATGTATTTAAATTTTTCTCATAAATGAAATCAATCTTTATTACTCTCTCTGTTCTTTTTTAAGTGTCACTTTAGAATTTTTGCACACTTTTTTCCTATTATACCTTCATTTTAATTCACTAATAATTTTCTATTTTTTTCACACACTTTGTCTTTCCAATAAATTTAATATGTAACAAATAATTGTTAGTTACTACTCTTTTTCTCCAACAAATTTCTATTTTTTTATGCGCTTTATCTTTCTCTCATAACAAACATTTTTCAACCGTTGTATATGAAATAATTAAAACGGCAGTGTTTAATAGGTGTAGTGTGAGGAACCTGATGAACCGTGTCCATGGAACAGCATGTAAGTATTGTCCAAATGGAAAATACTTAAGTAAAGTTCCTTAAGCACCGTTCGTCCAGTTTTACACTAAAAATGTTGAAAAAACTGTCAATAACTAAAACAACCGTTGTATATGAAATAATTAAAACGGCAGTGTTTAATAGGTGTAGTGTGAGGAACCTGATGAACCGTGTCCATGGAACAACATGTAAGTATTGTCCAAATGGAAAATACTTAAGTAAAGTTCCTTAAGCACCGTTCGTCCGGTTTTACACTAAAAATGTTGAAAAAACTGTCAATAACTAAAACAACCGTTGTATATGAAATAATTAAAACGGCAGTGTTTAATAGGTGTAGTGTGAGGAACCTGATGAACCGTGTCCATGGAACAGCATGTAAGTATTGTCCTTTCAAAATATAGTGCATATCTTTTGAAATTTTTTAAAAAAACTAATCATGTTTTTTTTTTACAAGAAAAACTAATCATGTTATTTTTAGAATTTTAACTCTTCATGCAACTATAATCATAGGTAACAAAATTTTGTTTAAATTTAAAGATAACAAGAAACAAATTTTGTTTTAAAACAAAACAAACAAACTTTGTTTAAAAAAACAAACTTTAGTTTTTCAAATATATAACATTGATTAGTTTTATTGAAAAATATAAGAATAATTGACAAAGGTTATAATCATACTCTTAAAATACCAAAACAACAGTTAAATATGAACGAAAAATTCACCTTAAAACAACATTTAAAAAGAAACAGAGGGAGTAATTAATATTACTCTTATTCTTATGTGATATTTTTTTTTTTAATATATGACTTCAAACGGATAATATATTGATATCTGACAAATTATTACAAAAAGTTTTCAAAAATTATGTGGAAACTTTTCTCATAAAATTCCTGGAAAAAACTTTAAAATTAGAGCCCTACAATTACCAAATTAAAGCACCATCGAAGCGTTTTTCCTTAGACATTTTCTCTAAAAAGTTGGACAGAAGTACTCCATCCGTGTCAAATAATTGTCTTTTATCATTTTTTTTCTCAAAATAATTGTCATTTTACGATACCACGATACCAATAGAGCATTTATTAATTTTTTTTCCATTATTATACCCTTGTTTATTGAATTTCATCCAAATTAACTACTTCATTAACTACAATTAATAAATATGTTTTAGTAAATGCTACTAATTTTATCATGAAAATCAACACAATTAATCATTTCTTTAATAATCGTGCAGAACCTTAAACAATTAATATTGTGAGATAGAGAGAGCATCCAATTTTCTTGTAGTGATGGATGTTTAGAATAAGTCAATCTCACTTACATTTCAATTCTTGCCTTCTTGGGTATCCTTCTTTGACCATAATTGATGAATAATGTCCCCACAAGCATGCTTTTGAATAAGAAAAGGTTTTAATCCTGCCACAACCTCAAGAAGTAGTAAATTCGCCATCATGGATATCCTTATTATCTAATCCTAGAGTACAATGTAAACAAAACCTAAAAAACCCTAAACCTAGATTATGAGCGGGAAAATTCTGTCTTAACTACACTTATTGTTAAATTCGAATTTCAAATCCCTTCATTGTTATCCATCAAACATTGGTATTCCATCAAACTTTCAATGCTTGCTTCTTTTCGAGGCATGCACATGGCTCAAAAACTGTCTTCAATGTTACCTACTCTTCTCAATCCAAAGGCATCTGAACCAGCCATAGCAAAATTATTTCCTTCTTTTTGTTCTCTCTCTCCCCTCTCCTCTCACGCCCATTTTTCTCTGAGAAATTCATC
>Ga0228710_1005999_pt1 | contig 18644 bp, 12 predicted proteins | sample MedpolnodulmetaG_FD_177995 | JGI IMG/M metagenome (GOLD analysis project Ga0228710, IMG submission 177995) | Root nodule microbial communities from Medicago polymorpha collected in Santa Monica, California, United States - pink nodules | ecosystem: Host-associated > Plants > Roots > Nodule...
AACAAGTGCCACGGTTGTCGAGCGTGCTAGAAACATGCTTGCAGACTGGCAACTGGCTAATGCTCCGGATGTTCTTGCATCTAGATCGAATCATCAACCAACAACGACCTCCACCTCTCAACAACATCGAATCACGTGGCAGCCTCCCGTGGCCGGAAGATACAAATGTAACATCGATGCGGCCTTCTCTTCTCACGTCAACCGTACAGGTATTGGTATTTGTGTTCGCGATGCAGAAGGTACGTTTGTTCTGGCTAAGACTATGACATACCCTTGTACTGTTTCGGTGGATATGGGTGAAGCTTTAGGGCTGCACTCTGTTGTGCAATGGTTGAGTGATATGTAGCTTGACAATGAGGATTTTGAAACAGACTCTAAGTTGACAACTGACACCTTCCTTTCTACCAGGAACGACTTGTCCGAATTTGGTTGCATTATTTCCTCCTGTTGTTCTCTGTTCAGTACTTCCTTTTCTAACTCTAGGGTGGAGTTTGTTAGGCAACAAGCCAACGCGGTTGCTCATGCTCTTGCAAGAGAGGTCACGTCTTTAGCTAGTCCCGCCGTTTATTTTGATATACCCGATTGTATTGAAACTCTTATTATTAATGAAATGCTATAAATATGTTTTCCATCAAAAAAAAAAACACACTAGACCCACGCGAAAAGAATTTTAAGACGAATTTTATTGCAATATTGTATCTCCAATAATCTCACGTGTTTATTGATAGATCCGTACATCTAATGAGTCAAAAATCATTTATTGGCCTTTATTATAGTCGTTAGGACTCGCACTAGTCGAAAGTTTAGTATTCAAAACTTTTGTGGGTACTAAATTTTCATTAATCACTTATTAATTTTGTTTTTTTATGTCGATAGATACGGTGTGTACGTTTTCCGTGAGTATAGTTTTTCACTACCTATGATTTTCTAAGATGTCACTATAAACATCCACATTTCATATTGTCCGTTTTCTTGTAGTGTTTCTTCTCTATGTCAATTTCATGAAACTACTACCAAATAAGAGGAAAGGGAAGGAATATGTGTTCTTTCTTTCATACAAGTCAACCTGCAATTTCCTTTTCAATAAGTTTATGATTTTCTGTCAAAAATAATTACTTGATTTAATTGTTGATACTCCTCAATATTATTATAAATTTCAAATTTTGTATTATATATATATATACAAAATTGTGTTTAGTCTCAGAAAGTTGTTTGAGAACATTTACATCAGAAGGCTAGCTTACCCTTGAAGTTTAAGAGCACGGTAACTATTAGAGCTTGGTGCGAAAGATATTGATCATCATAATCACCTTGGATTTTTTGTTAAGCATAATCAGTAAGACTTTGAGCCTAATATACATGCCACTCTTTTATAATTTTTCCTATGTTGAGTGTTCCATGTGAATGTTAGCCTACCTTTTCAAATATATTCCACCTTTAACCTTAACTACGGTATAACCTTGAAAAAAACTCTAAATTTTGAGAAATAAATTGACACACTAACATATTCCTTTATCATTTCCCTTTGTTTAAGACATGTGCAAATAAGCACTTTCGTTCTCGTTAATTTGCTCTTTTTCTCTTATATTTCGTTGTGTGTATGTATATACACTTCAAGTTAATTAATATGTTAAATATCTAAATTAATATGTATACACACGTGCACAATAGTTGTGGAAGCTTATAAATACAAATGATGGAGGTTCCATTACTACATGGGTTTGGATCAGCTGCCAATCGGTTATTGGAGGCATACAAAATGCTTCTAAAAGTTTGGTGTTGGGTGGTGACGTGGTGGTGGTGATGTGTGGTGCCATTTTGTGTCCATTTTCGGCGGCTGAAGGTGTGTCGATTGTTGGTGGGTGGTTCGGTTGGAGCGTAGGTGGTGACAAGGTGGTCGGTAGTGGTGACGGACGTGTGGTGTGAGCGGGGGATATGTGGTGCCAATATGTGTGATCTGTTTCTGGCGATTGCAGGTGTAGAGACATCTCTTTCATTCATGATTAATCCTCCTTCAACGAACTCCCGGATCGTTTGTCGTCGTAAGGATCGTGGTGGTTATGGTTGTTCGCACCGGTGGCCGTGGTGCTTCAGATTTTGCTTGTTTGGTGGCAGACCCCCCTGAGGTCACTATGTGTTCGTTATTTTTTCTATTTCGATGTTGTTTTCTGTTTGTGTGGTGGTGGTGTTTTGGTTGAGGTGGTGGTAGTGGTTTAGTGTGGGGGATCGTGGGGCTGTCTTGGTGAGGTTTGGATGGGTGGTCGTGGTTTTTTGGGACTCGGTTTTGGTGTCGGAACGGTTTGCGGACGGGAGCTTTATAAGGGGGTGGCTGGTGTTGTTTAGGTGAGGAGGCGGGTGTTTGTTGGGGGGTGATTTCATTTAGAGGTTGCCTCTGTTACTCAGGTCCTTGTTTGTCGTCACTAGCTCTTGTTTTGTGATTTTTGGGGGTTTAAGGTGTTTAGGGTTTTTGGAGGAAGCAGTCCCGTTGTGCTGAGCCTTTTCCTTTTGATTTGTTTAATGTTTGCACCACCGCTTATCATGATTTTTTGTCATACTTTTTGTGTGCTAGTTTTCCGGAGGGTCGGTTACTTTTCTTTCGAGATCAGGAGTCAATGTCTAGCTGCAATCTTGTTTGGCGTGATTTGGTGTTTCTCTGGTGTACCGGGGGTGAGGAGTGCCCTTCTGATTTGGTCATATAGTCTGGTGGGCCGATCACTTTTGATTCAAGATCGGGAGTCAGTTCTTTGGCTCAAGTTAGGTTTTGGGTTTTTTATGGTTTCTTTCGGTGGATCGGAGGTCGAGAGGTGGTGCAAGCTATATGATCTTTTGGATAGGAGCTTTGCGGAGGTGGCTCAACTTTGGTGTTCAGGGCTGGGAGTTTTATTCCGAGGGGTGTTTTTCTAAGGGGGTGAGTAGCAGTGGCGGATCTTGAATTTTTTGGGTGGGGTGCCAAAAATTTGTGAAATATATATCAAACAATTTCAAAAACTTTACAAAATTATCAATAGGTCCAGTGGTTCATCTGTTTGAATACAACATAGGGTATGGCGGTTCAAGTCCGGATGAGAACATTTTTTTTGAATAAAACGTTATTAATACACTAGAAATATAAAAAAAGTGGGTATGGGGGATCGAACTCACGTGCACAACCAGAGTGGGTGGCATTTAACATGGGAAATGGTAAAAGTTTCCCACCATGGGAAAGTTAATTTTAACCATTAAATCAAATAAAGAGCACACAATTATTATAGTCTCGCATCACCATATTATTTTCCACACGATCTTCCAACACTATTCTTTCTCCTTCATGCCTCACTCACCCACCACCACCAACATCAAATCTACCGCCCCAATTTTTTTCAGAAGAAGTAAAATACACAAAGTAACTAAAATGGATTTTGTTTTGGTTAACCATGTAACCCAAAATAAAAGGATCTTTAAAAAGGAGGAAGATACCAACGACCAAATTCTAATTCCACTGTGTAATTTAATTTTAATGCTTTTTAAAAGTTTGTATTGTTGTTTGATGCGGGGAATTATCACTTAACAATGTTATTTAACAGGATCAACAATAGAGAAAACAATCACTCCACGTTCATCATGTCTGGCAAAATACATCCAAAAAATACCCAACTTCAATGAACCCCATTTAAGTGTTTATGTTTTCGACAAATTTGAAGCATAACCAAAACGATAGAAACTGTTAAAAAGCATTATAGAGAGATGTGCAGTGGCTCTCCGACGAGTTGCCTAGAATGCAAGAAGAATTATAACAATAGAAAGATCTTATCACGAAGAAAACAAATCTGATGTATGTTTTTCTTGAGCATGCTTAAGATGGCCGAAATGGCGTCCGAAAGTAATGATCCAAAAACTCAAATGTTCACATCCAGATCTGATTATGTGTGCTAATAACATGTAAAACACAACATCATTTCAGCTCGTTTTGTGTGTAGTTTAGGCCTAGATTCGCTTGTTTTGCCTATGTTATGCTGGGTTGTATGGCTATGTTTCAGGTACACAGCAATAGAGGCCTCCATGCGCAGAAACGGCGAAATTCGGCGAGAAAACGAAGAAAGAAACAAGTCCTGAAAAATCCAGCTTCAGGGTGATGGCCGTCACACCCTATGACGGGTTGACCGTCACCCTTCAACTCGACCCAACCGTCACTCAGCAACCTGACCGTCAGCACCCCGTGACGAGCAGACCGTCACACCTTGTGACGCCCGTCACGGGTTCGGGAGAATCAGTCTCCCCCACGTTCAGTAGCAGTTTTCTCCAGTTTCTCTCCCACTCTCTCCACCTGCAGTGCACGACCAGAACACGTTGAAAAGGATGCTTGGCCTATAAATAGGTCCAAAGAGGAGAAAGAAAGGGTTGGAAAAAGTTTAGAAAAACATTAGATAGACAGAAGCATTTTCTTTGTAATCGGCACTTTTTTTTAGTTTCCATTTTTGATTCAAACCTGTCACCAAGAACCTTTGTTACTTGCAATTTTGAATTAAGAACTGTTGCCATTTTACTTTCTCTGTTGCCGTGATTGACAAAGGCTTCATTAATTCAATTCCAATTCCTTTCAACGTTGCTGTGCACTTATTCCATTAATTGAAAGTAGTCATCATTTCCAGGTTCTTATTTACTTAGTTTCTTTTCATTTATCTTGTTTTTCTTCTCCTCTGTTTCGATTATAATGAATAGCATGTCTGAGTAGATTTTTAGAAGTGTCCAGAATGTAGAAATTGTCGTACCAATGATGTTCAGCTGAAATGTATGATTGAATTTTATAGCAGGAATTATTTTTATGCCTGATTATTCTGATTTTTAATGATGAATTTTTACAGTGAAAACTGAAAAAGCATGATATCTGTTTCGTATCGAAAGAACGAAACTCATATCTGTCTGTAGAATAATCAGGAATTATTTTAGTAATTCAGCGATAGCATTTTCTTAAAATAATTTTGACATTCTTAATTTTCAAAAACGCTATTTTAAACGCTAAGTCGTACACGCGAAAGCTGATGACTGTGAGTTTAAAATACGGATTCAGTATTGCGAAAGCATACTGATTTCTTTAAATTAAGATTATACTAAAAATAACTTTTCAAACAAAACTTGATTATCTTGAAATTAAAGGAATTTTGATGTATAAGACGTACATGTGAAAGCGGTCGAATAGATTATACAGTCAAAATTCTGTGTCGTGATCGTGAAAGCGAGGCGACCCTTTTTAATTTAATCCTTTTTACGTGCGAAAATATTTTCCTACTATAAAAATAAACGCTACTCAGCTGATATCAACGGTCGACGTAAACTATATTCCGGGCGCTCGTTTATTAATTAATTAATCAAAACAATTCAATTTCCTAGTTTTTCACCCACATCATTTAGAATCGCCTTAGATAAACAACGTAACAATTAATTACGGTACTTGACATTGGTCTCTGTGGATTCGACAACCTTTTATACTAAAACAGATATTTCCGTACACTTGCGGAGCTATCATGTAAACATGCATTTCTTCATTTGATATTTGATATTCATCTTGAGCAGATATCTGGTTGTTTAATAAAATTTGTTGTTTTAAAAAAAAAATCTAAATTATTTAATCTATTAAAATAATACATACATAATAATATATACATTATTGAAATATATTTAAATTTAAATTTCACTTTCTATATTCAATTTAAATATTTTAAATTTGAATTTGAAAAGAATTATAACAAAAAAGTTTAACGTAGGTACTTAGTTTTTAAATTCCATATAATAAGAATTGATTGATTTTTTATTTTAAAATTCAAATAATATTATACAAAAGATAAAGCTCTAACTATAATAGTTTAAAAGAATGGTATGATGTTTTTTTTCTAAGTCAGGAGAATGGACATACATTAAGGGGAAGTAACAACATCCCAGCTAGGTTGGCACCCCGCAGAACCCCCATCCTATTCCGCCGAACTCAAAGAAAAAATTTATTAAAAAAAGGGGAAAAGATTACAAGAGGGGGGACTAGGCCAAAACCCTCAAAAGAAAACAAGAAACAAAGCAGAAAAAAAAAATAGAAGAAAGAAAATAGGAAACATCTGTCTACAGGACCCTAGAGCGAAGGAACCCACTCCGGTCCAAGAAGAAATCAGTTTGAAGAGCCTGAGGCAACACCGATAACCAAACCGTGCCTTGTGTCGAGTGACCCATATTAGCCAGCAAATCTGCACAATAGTTTCCTTCTCTAAAGATGTGAGAGGTAATAACCTGTATACCTTGGTTGCAAGCGTTATGCCAACGATTACGGAGTAAAACTGAAACCAAGGAACGATCTTTAAAGACCAACAAAGCACTCGTTGAATCACTCTCTAACCAAACATTCCTCCAACCGTGTTGAGCTCATACTCCAAAGAATTGTATGATTAAAACATAAAAAAAACTAACTTAAAATTATATTCCTTTTCTATATAGTTATAGGTATATAGTTCTCGTAAACTTAGCTCAGTTGATAGGTACAATGAATAATATATGCAGAGCCGTGGTTCGTACCTCAGACACCTCACTTCTTCATATTTCACAATAGTCTTTTAATATATCTCTTTTAAAAAAATAGACTTTTAATATATCAAAATTTTAATATAATGTTTAATTTTGCACTTCGTTAACGTAAAAAATTGTTTTTACTGAAGTGCATAATTAAAAATTAGTTTAGAATTTTCATACATTAAAATATTATTATAATTATTTGTTACATGTTCAGGAACAAAAATAAAATAAAATGATTATTTGTGTTTTCAATTTATTTTTTTGATCCATGTGTAAATTGTAAAAGATAATTGTAAAAGAAAAGTTGAATACAAATTGTTTTTTCTGTTAAGTGTATAAATTAAATTCTTAAATAATTGGATTTTGGGATCAAGCATTTGAAATTTGAAAACTCTGAAACTATCCCTCTCAAAACCATTTCTCTATAGAACAATTTCTCATTCCCCATCGCAACAATGGGAGTCAAGAATCTATGGGACATTCTCGAATCTTGCAAGAAAACGGTTCCTCTTCACCATCTCCAGTTAACACTCACTCAACTCACAATTTTCACTTTCATATTTCTACTCCAAAATTTGTTTTTTCTTGTTGAATCGAGTACCCTTTTGGATGAATTGAAATGGGATTGTGTTGGATTTTGAGTTGCAGGAACAAAAGGGTGTGTGTGGATCTGTCTTGTTGGATGGTTCAGCTTCAGAATGTCAGTAAATCGCATGCTTGTTTGAAGGAGAAAGTTCATCTTAGGGGACTCTTTCATCGTCTTAGAGCTCTCATTGCCCTCAATTGTACTGTTGTTTTTGTTTCAGGTTTGGTACCTTGCTTTTCTCTCTCTGTTTTTGCATTTGAAAAAGTAAATATTGTTTATTTTTTTATGTGTGTGTGTGTGAAATTTGTGATGAAAACAGAACCAGAAAATTGTGTACTTGCTTGAATTTTTTGTTGGTGTGAGACACATTTTCTTTTAAGTTGAATTTTAAGCTTAGTCTAGAAACTCGAACACCAGACACTGTGAAACACTGATGTAGACATGACATCTAATACTGACACTGACATGTTGACACTGATATAAGAATATGTAATGATTGAATGTAGCCACCTGTGTTGGTATCATGTCAATCTCAGACAATGGACACTACCGACACATGTCAGACACGATTGACTTATGTTGCACAATGGGCATGCCTTAAATCTTAAGTTTGATGCTACATCCAGACAGTACAATGCTACACATACATTGATAGTAATTTAAGAAAATGGAAGCAATTGAATGTGACAACGTGTGCTAATGTTGGACACCGATATGTGTTGAATACCAGACAAACAAACACACCTTCAATTTGAAGTGTGACTGTTACATGGATCCAGTGTTATCAAATATTGGCCGTGGCGGGTATTGGCTTTTGGGCTCTCCGCCATGGCCAATTACTGCTGATATTGCGGAATTTTCGCTCTCTTCCACAGTCCGCTATCTGCATCACTGCATAGGTATCTGTCTTGAGACTAGGTATTTTTCTATGAGCACCTATTAGGATTTTACCATTTTTAGCTTTACGTACAGGGAATGCAGGGTAGTTAAATGGTGGGAAATATGGACAAAGTGACTTCAAACTTTGAACCCTAAGAATAGAGCTCAGGTTAGATTCCTAGAAGGTATGTTGGTTGGGGTGATGTAAAATCTAATGGATAAATTATTGTGCATCTACTCAGTTCAACTTGGGATCAAACCCCCATCACTTCAGACTGTTTATTAGTGGTAGCTGTCTATATAAAATTCACACATGTCAAGATCTTGGTTAGAGTGGATACGCACTCTGACTCCTAGGAACATAAATCAAATTCAATTCCTAGAAGGCGTCTCGGTCAAGAGGTCACAAAATCTAATGGATAAATTCTCATATGTCTACTCGGTTGAACTAGGGATTAGCCCTCTATCTTGTTCAAATGGCCAAAATTGTTTGTACGAATACCTTGATAGAGCCACAGGAGTGTTAAATGGCCTAATTACGGTAGGTTTCTAATGAACAAAATGCACATATACATATAAATATATATGTGTGCAAAATGTATTTGCATGTGTGTCTGTTCATTCATTTTACGTTTTCCTTATTTGATAATTTTGAAATGAGAGGAACAAAATTTCTGATTATCCATCATTCATTTTTCACATTTGTTTTTGAATATGCTTGGATTTACTTAATCCATTTATATTCCTTCCTAATGAAGTCATCTTTGATGCCTGGTAGATGGGTCAATTCCTGCCATTAAATTATCAACTTATAGGCGTCGCTTAAACAATGGAAAAGAGGTCATAACCTTTACCCAAACTCTGTGCTTTAACATAATGTGTTGACTTTTTCTTACTTTTTGTTGTACTAACTTTCATCATTCAATAATCACCATGCAGGTAGCCCAAAAAGAAACTAACTCACAGAAAACAACATCACTGCGGAGAAACCTGGGGTCTGAATTTTCATGCATGATTACAGAGGCTAAAATTTTGGGGATGGCTCTTGGCGTCTCATGTTTAAACGGGTAATATTCAATAGAAGTTAGGGTTTGGTATTTTGCTTCAAAGAATGCTCTCTTATTTTGCTTCAAAGAATGCTTAATCAAAAATGAAAATTTGTTTGTAGGGGCACTACTAAACCTATCTACAAATAAGATTATCTACTTTATGATCTTTTAGATGATTTGAACTGATAGTGTCTTGGTCTTTTCCAAAATCCAGGATTGAAGAAGCAGAAGCTCAGTGTGCTTTGTTGAACTCTGAATCATTATGTGTAAGCACCGTGTCTACATTTCTGTCTTCAAATTCCATTTTTCCCTACTTTGTAATTATCAGTTATTTTTGGTAAACTTGTGCTATTGTTGTTCGCAATCATCATGATCGCTGCCATTCATTTTGAAATTTATAGGATGGATGTTTCAGTTCAGATTCAGATATATTTCTTTTTGGTGCAAGGACAGTGTATAGGGATATCTGCCTTGGTGAGTAGATAACTTTTTTTTTTTTTGGTATATACTATCGTTAGATATATTGTTATACTATTTTGTATTTTCATATGACTTACAAAGAGTTGTTTTATTAATGAGTCAGGAGACGGTGGATATGTTGTATGTTATGAGATGGCAGACATTGAAAGAAAACTTGGATTTGGACGGGAGTCATTGGTAATTTTCTGATTGATGTTTTAACATACTTATGAATCACGATGCTTGTTGAGAAAATCTTTCATTGCTCAGTATTCTTTAATGCAAATTCGATTAGGTTAGGTTTATGCATTATACCGCCCTAAATAGAAGGTTAGGTCCATGAAAGATAGGATATTTTTAACTTCCCTTGCACGTCATCATCAGGGCTTTAAATAGAGGTTGCGTCGCAATCCTTGAAATTGCCGAGAATCGCAGTCAAATGCGGCCTCAGTCGTGATCAAGTTGCATTTTCGGTTTCATCTAAAATTGTTACGTCGCATCCTAGATCACGGTCGCAGACATTTATTTAAAACCCTGGTCATTGTGGAGAGGCTCATTCAAAAGCCAATGAATACATAAGTTACCCTATAAAGAAGGCCTAATTGATCTTTCCATTGTTTGATTATTAAATGCTTTTCCATGTCTTATGCTTAAAATATAAATTTGCAACCATGCCTGTGAATTTTTTCTCCCCTGTGAATGCTTTGATGATCTTCTACCAAAATTATTGTCATTATCATCTTATTAGTCAAAGTTCAAATATACATGTCAATTCAAGCGTATTGGGTTCTTTTTCTGGTGAAAATCTGTAACCTGTGATCTTTAGATTGCTCTCTCCTTGCTTCTCGGCAGTGACTATTATCCAGGAGTTCACGGTTTAGGTCGGGTAAGTTCTGAAACGTCTCCTTCATGGTCATATTACTCATTGAATTTCACTCCTTATTGTTTATCCAAGTTAGATATTACATATTAAATGGATGCTTATGCTTTTGCATTATTTTTTCCATGGTTGTAGGATTCAGCTTGTCAGATAGTCAAATCAATTGGGGACAAATTTGTTTTAAAAAAATTTGCTTCTGAAGGACTTAGATGGGTGAAAAAAAGAAAAGGTCTACCCTAATATCTATATTGCGTTTTAATTCCACTATCTTTGTGTTATGCAGCAATTATTTTTGTTAATAATTTTTTTTATTCTATAAATTTAGTCATAATCTTTTTTGCACCTATCAATATTGTATTATGGTAAACCTTAAATTCCAGAGAATTTGAGATTCATCAACTATCTGAAGTATATGGCAGTGCACTTAATATTTTGACAAAGAGGAGATTAGTTACTGTTGAACATTTTTCTAAAACCAATTTATCAGCATTATGATTGCATTTCAATCATATCATATCACATATACTAAATGTAAACTTTAAATTCCAGAGTTATAGAATCGTGAAGTGTCTGAACTATGTTACAGTGTGCTTGTTGTTTTCACAGAGAACCTGCTTTTTAAATTCTGATATTTTGGATATTTATATGAAACGACGATGTCACTTATACTCAGATTTGTGTTATACCAATTGAGAGATTTTGGGAATAGACATGTGATGATGCAGACAGGATTCAACAGATCAAAATTAGTGTTTTGTGGGAGAATTAGGATTAAAAGGCCAGTGGTGTCTGTTTGGGTCTATTTGCAGTTTGACAGTGATTTACAGAAACCAAGTGCAAGGAGATGTCTGGGATTTGTATGGCTGAATGTTAAATTCTTGATTGCCATGGAAATTAAGAAAACTAAAGCAGAAAGTGGTAAGTAAACATCACAGGCATAACGAGTGGGGTTCTTAGGCACTACGGTTTTCCCTGAAAACAGTTCAGGTCGCTTAACCACTGAAGCTCATTAACCACTTGAGCCTAATCAATTGGTTTGGTGAAGTTGCTTAATAGGATTAGTCAAACATTGGAACCAAATATTCCACAACTTAAGATCATTCCATTACCATCCTCAAATAGCATAATTGAGAGCCTAAATAACAATATCATAAGGAACAATTAATAAAACTAAAGATCATACATTTATTATTAGAATTTAAGACACAAAGATCATACAAGACTCTTCTGGGCTGGCTGATGGACCATGGATACAGGGATTGTATGAAACCAGGTGATACAGTTTGACTCAATATAATATTTAGTTCTTAACCAAATGATGGAATTGGAATCTTGGGACTTTTATGCTTATTTACTCTCGAATGTATTGCCTGCATGAATTTGTATACAAACACTGACTTGTTGTCAAATGAAAGTTTGCTGTCTTGAACTTATAATCATTGTTTCTATATTTTTTTTATGCAGGAGGTCAAAATAATATAGGAAGGGATGATACGATTTTACAAGTGATTGATGCTTATCTGAAGCCAAAATGCCACTCAGCAGATTCAGATTTTCTGCTCAAGTAGGTTATTTAATTAATTGTGTCCAGTTCTTTTATGACATAAATGCCATCAATACTTAATTTTACTGTTTTTCATCAGTAGTGTTAATACTTGAGAGTTCCACATCGGATGAGATATGACCTGAAAATGAGTTTCTAAGTGGGAGACATCCCTCGTCTTACAAGACGATTTTGTAGGGTTATTTTAGCTTCAATCTAAATTTTAAGACGGTGTCAGAGCCTAGTCAAAATCTGTTGGGTCACCTGTTATTGGTTCATGCTCCAGATATCTAGTCCTATGGGTGAGAGAGGGGGTTTAACAGTTCCACACTGACTGAGACATGGCCTGAAAATGTTTTTATATAAGTTAGAGACTTCATTCTCCTTTTAAGCATGTTTTATAGGGTTGAGTTGGGTTTAATCCTAAATTTAAGAAATAACTTATAGTTGTTGATTATTGGCATAATCACGTTGGTGGGGAGGGGGTACAAGGCTTACTCTGATTATCGTAGAATACAGTATTCAAAACGATACAACCAAATTAGTCCTTGTAAGGTTTGGACACTCTTCACCTCTTGAGCTGGCATGGGCAAATGCGAGTGACCAATAATGAGCAGATCTAAAATATACTAATTTGGGCTGTAAGTTGATCTCAACTTGAATTTGGCCGTATCTCCAGTCGATGTGGGAACAATTATACTCACATATGAAAGCACTTAGTCAACTTTGCTTGGAAATTGTATCTCATGGTTTTTTGTTCTCAGAAACTAAAATCTATCTATGATTCTCACTTCTCAGTACTGATTACTCATTAGATATGCACTTGAAATGATAATTTACAAAAATTGATATGAAGTCCTTCTGAAGCAGTTACATATATCAAGCATTAAGCTAACATTTAATAAAGCTTATGATGTTTGCGATTGTAATTTTATATTTGTAGTATCTGTAATTAGATCCTGATCATAAATTGTACAACATTATTATCAGCTACTAAAAGTTTGACTAATTTCTGTAGGGCTCTTGCACAGTATCCATTTCAACGTACTAAACTACATCATATATGTGCTGTATCCTTTGAATGGCCTTCTGAGAGAACAGGTACTTCATCTACTTTGAGTGCTCATTCTTATAAAGTTCTATTAGTCAAGAATTTGCGCACGAGTCAAGTCATTAGTTTTAGGGCTTGTTTTGATTGATTTATTTGAGATTATCTACCGGGTCCGGTATATATACTGGTGAAACTGTTTGACAGAGCTTATTGAAAAACTTTTTCAGCTTATTTCATAATTTTTCTAGGATAGCTTATGAAAAAAACTTATAGCTTATACAAATCAGTTTTATTTTATTTTTTATTATAGAAATAACTTGTACAGAAGCATTTATATGGTAAGCCCTTATGCTATAAGTGCTTAATGAAGCAAAAATAAACCGTTCATGTATTGAATTGAAGAGCTTATATTTAATCCTTATGTAACTCAAATTTTTCAAAAGTATGAAATGAAATATAAATTTGATCTATGCTACATCTGGCATGAAACTTTGGAAGTTGTCATGCGATACTGATTTCCGTTTCATGAAATAGATGGATATATCCTTCCCTGTATAGCAGAAAGAGATTTACGACGATTCGCCAATCTGCGATTAACCTCGTCTGAACTTGGACTGAACCTTCCTTTACATGAGGTACTTCTAACCCTTCTCACCAAACCTAATTAATATTTCATTATCCTATACTGACAATTCTAAATTATGAAATACAGAATTTCTATTACAACTGCATAACAAATTAACAATGGCTTTGTATTTCTATCTGTTTCATTTATATCATGCATAATACATGTCGGACTGCAGATACCTGTAAAGTGTCCCGTGTCAGAAATCATAAAGAGCCGAAAAGCTCAAGGGAGAGAGTGCTATGAGGTTTCTTGGAAAGACATGGATGGACTTGAAACTTCAATAGTACCTGCAGATCTTATAGAAAGGTAAGTCATTTTGAATAATTGATGAACTTGCTTTTTCCCTTAATCGAGGAAAGGCAATGCAATTTGTCTGCTATGATATTACAATTGTCAATGGATATTATATGCTTATTTTTACAATTGATGAACTTTTTTTACAATTGTCAATGGATATTATATGCTTATTTTTCCACATAATTTGGGATATAAATTCATGTTATTAAGTCTCTTGAGCAATAATGGTTAAGAAGTTGAAATTGGCTGCTATGATGCCCTAGCATTGTAAAAAAAAGTATATAGATACAATAACATTTATCATGCACATATTTGTGTAGGACTTTTAAGAAAAGATATTATGATATAACATTATAATGAAATATGTGGAACGCTTGTGTAAAACTTTTTTATATTGTCAACTTATAGTCATTAAACTCGAGAAGTTAATCTTCCACGATATATTTTGAAACTACAGTGGCTTAGAAAATGTCTTTCCTATTCTGTAACCACATCATCATAAAAAATGTTTATGTGCATATTTGAATCGGTGGTGAGTGAGTTTGGTGGAATCATGGTTCCACTGTGATTTTGACAAAAACTAGAGTTTGAAGCTTCGACAAAACCAGGATTCCACCATGATTTCATCAAAATCACTGATTCCAAACATGCACATAGTAAACAGATTTCTGCATGAGTTGTCAACTCTGACATTAATATTATCATCATTGTCTCATTGTTAATCATCTACAGTGCCTGTCCCGAGAAGATTTCAGAATTCGAGGAGAAAAAAGCTCTGCGAAAGAAACAAAACGTTCAGAAAAGAAGAACAAAGAAAAAAGAAACTACGTCTTCTCTGGCTGAGCTTGATCTAAAACTGCAGAATTTGTTGCTAGATAATAATTTGCAAGACCATACCAACTACAGTGCCTCTGATTCTTCAGGAAGGATGTTAGAAGAGACAACTTCTACGGCTGAAGATGATCTAAACACAGAAAACATGATGCTGTCACATGATGTTGTTTCTAGCAAAGATAAAAATGTGGTCATAGATCTTCTGAGCCCTTCTCCACTTAAGCCATCAAATTCTTCAAAATTTCATCCATCAAGTGACCAAAATATTGAAGTGATTAATTTGAGTGATTCAGAAAATGAGGTGTCACCAGAACACAAGCAGAAAGCTAAAGAGCTTAGAATGTTCTTAGCAAGTATTAGAAATGAAATCCATTGAACAGAAGGGTTTGCATGTGTAATAATAGTGTACTAAAAAATAAAATAAAATCTCATAATGAGAATTTTTTTATCAAATGTTGTATTTAATTTGATGCATTATTAGTAAAACTTTATCGCTAAAATATCTTGATTTGCCAACTGAACTTAATTTGAGAATTTTGGTGCATAGGATCAAATTAATTTTTACAGTTCTTAGCTATGATTAAAGGAAAAGAGGTTAAAAGAAGGTTTGTTAAGCAATTTCTACATATCTAGGAATAAAGAGCAGTTCTGGTGAATTTAAATGTGTGCAAAGATGTTCCCAAGTGGAAGTAAATTAAAGATTGTTCACTGGAGAAGTTGTTGTATCATGTTGTTATTATCAATGTAGTTTTTAAGTTAGCAAGTTTTTAAATGAAGTTTGGAAGCGTTAAAAAGAAATAAATAAACAACATCAAATATATAATGCGATGTTAAAAAGAAATTGATAATTTTTTGTTTACTTGATAGCAACAAGAGCCTTAACAAAACCTTTCGGTGTTGAAGTGAAACAGACAGTGTGGGACTATGACAGTTATAAAAGTCCGGGGTTAGATGAGGTCAATTTTGGTTTCATAAAGGATTTTTGGGGGGGAGCTCAAAGACGACTTTAAGCGTTTTATTTCAGAATTTCATCGGAATGGGAAGCTTTCCAAAGGTATTAACAACACTTTCATTGCTCTTATACCAAAGGTTGAAAGTCCTCAGCGGTTGTCAGAATTTAGGCCTATCTCTTTGATTGGAAACATGTATAAAGTGTTGACTAAGGTTTTTCCAATAGATTGCGCTGTGTCATTTCAGAGCCTCAATCTTCTTTTGTTCATGGAAGGCAAATTTTGGATCATATATTAATCGCTAATGAGATCGTTGACGAGGCCCGCCGTCTGAAAAACAATTGTTGCTCTTTAAAGTAGATTTTGAAAAGACTTTTGATTCTGTTGACTGGCGATACCTTAATGTCATTATGACCAAACTGAACTTTCCTACTTTATGGCATAAATGGATTATGGAATGTGTTACTACAACAACTACATGTGTTAGTAAATGGATGTCCAACAAATGAGTTCAATTTTGAGCGCGGTCTTCGCCGACAAGGCGATCCCCTTTCGACGTTTCTTTTCTTATTAATTGCAGCGGAGGGCCTTAATGCTATGATGAATGCTCTAGTCAGTGCTGATCTTTTCTCTGGTTATAATGTAGGACGTTCTGACCCTGTCAACATTTCTCACTTACAATTTGCTAATGATACATTGTTGGTGGGTACAAAAAGTTGGGCAAATATTCGATCATTAAAGGCTTTGCTCATACTTTTTGACGTGACTTCAAGTCTTGAGGTCAATTTCCATAAAACCATGCTTGTTGGTGTTAATGTGTCTGATTCCTGGCTGAATGAGGCTTCTACGGTTCTGAACTGCAAAATTTTTCATGTCCCCTTCTTCTACCTAGGTCTTCCCATTGGCGGTGACTCTAGGAAATTGAATTTTTGAAAACCGTTGATTGAGAGGAGTGTTTCTCGATTTTCTGAATGGAAGAGTCGTAATTTATCTATGGGTGGCCGTTTAGCCCTTCTGAAGTCTGTTATGTATTCTCTCTCGGTCTAATTCTTTTCCTTCTTCAAGGCTCCTACATGTATCATTACTTCCCTTGAATTTTTTTTCTCTTTTTTTTTTTTTTGGGATGTGAGGACTATAGGAAAATATCTTGGATAAATTGGGACACTATATGTGTAACACATGATGCACACTTTTGTGTTTATTCAATTAGCGTATTTGCGCAATGGCAAGTGTACCAGTCGTTTTCATCAAGCAATAAAGTTAGTAAGTAGAGTATCGTATCCACATGGATTGTTCTTTTGTCCGAACAATTCTCGTTACTTATTTTTGTAAGTTGACGTTATAAAAGTGAGTTGCAATTTTTATCTGTTTGCAACAGAGCGAATTTACCTATTTTTGGTTGTAGAAAAGTAAGCAACGGTTATGATTCTTTGAATCTCCTCTGTATATTTATCTTAAGTAGACTATACAAGTGATTAGGCCGTTGTGAATTTCCTAAATAGGTAGGGCACCACCAGACCCAATGGGCATCATCCATTGGGTACCTAATTAGGCCTTTCCCACCGATGGCTAACTGCACCTGCGGATCGCACGGTGATCCTTACGTGCAAGGTCTTGCTAATTCAAACATAAACTTAAATTGGCTTTCCAGTGTTTTCCAAGGCAATGAAGGCCAAGGTTCCCTCAGGTATGCCCATATATGAATCTTAGGACACTCATAACACACTCTCTCTATGCTTACATAGTAGTTCTACAAACGGGCAGCTCTAATCTACGTCTACCTTACTAAGGGTTTTAAGAAAATGATCTTACTAGATTATAGCCCTCAATTGGACAGCTAGGTGCTTGTTTCCCTAACTACTAACTAGTTAATTCCTAGCTTTGGTAATGCACCACACGACCCAATGGGTATCATCCACTGGGTACCTACATCTAGGGTCAACAATTCCTATGGTATCCTTGGCTAATTAATAACTACTTACTTTCTAGACAGATAGTTAATAGTAAAAGGATATAAATATCAAGATATAAGCATCCAGTTAGTGAAAACAATATTAGGTCCTGTCACAACCTAAGTACCTAATCTAGGGTTGCACCTCTCACAAAAATAAAACTATATATAATCTTATAACACTTAATAGCGAACAAAAGAATACATAAAATAAAATAAAATAAACGACAAATTATATTAAATAAATATCCAACAAAAATATACAGAGGTTCATTTTAGAACTCTAACCTAAAAAGATTTAGTTACACATGGTAACTAAAAACAAGATATAAAAGATAAAAACAAACCGTAGAAAATCAAGGAGAAGATATAAACTCGCCCGAAGCTTCAAAGTAGCCTTCCTCTTGAACTGCTCCAGTTCTGAACGAGAAATTCTGAATGAGAAAGGCTGGTGTTTATAGTGAGAGTTTCTACCTGGGTTTGGGATGAAAGTGCGGGCTTTACCTAAAATATAAACAAAAAAAGACAAATGTGCCCCGAGTTTTCAGGCGCTCGATGTAATGCCCTATTCATTTATCTGATTATTTTAGTTGAGTTTAGAGTCTTTTATATGATTTATGTTGATTTACGTTGATTTATGTTGATAAGTGATATGTTGTGTGTATTGATATTTTATTAAGTGGCTTTATTTTATTATTTAGTAGGATGGGTGGAAATTAAAATAATAAGACTTGTAGAGGGGTTGAATTAGAATTAATGAGAATTAGGTGGTGTTAAGTAGAAAATCTGTTGAGATAAATAGAAAAGCAAGAGTCTGACACAAAATTAGGTTTTACAAAAGTCTTTGGGAGAAAGAGGAGAAGAGAACGAAGAGAAGGGAGAACTTGTAGAGTCTTGCAATCACCAATCTAAGGTAAGGGTGGGACTAACATTCTCTAATCTTAGGTTATGTAATTCTGAAATTGAATTTAACATGTAGTTTTGTTGTTGTTCTTGTGAATTTGAG
>Ga0228710_1006000_pt1 | contig 18643 bp, 6 predicted proteins | sample MedpolnodulmetaG_FD_177995 | JGI IMG/M metagenome (GOLD analysis project Ga0228710, IMG submission 177995) | Root nodule microbial communities from Medicago polymorpha collected in Santa Monica, California, United States - pink nodules | ecosystem: Host-associated > Plants > Roots > Nodule...
ACCGACAAAAGAAAAAAAAAAAAAAAAAAAAAAAAAAAAAAAAAACACGAACCCACTAATCCTCCCTCCCTCCCTCCCTAGAGTTTGGCAGAACAGAACGTCTGCTCGGACTTGGCTGAAGTCAATGGTATGTATGCTATTCATATTCTTCTAACATGCGCCTTCCTTGTTCGATCTATTACTCAACTCATTATGTTTGAACAAGGCAAACTCAAGTGCAGTTGTAGTTGCTGAAAATGAACAACAACAGCTGATTCTGTATTCGTATTAGAGGAGTTCTTGCTCCTTTCGAGTTCGAATCGCTCTCAACCTCAATGGTCTCAAATATGATTACAAAGCAGTAAATATCTGTTGAGGGAAAAGTTGGCCCTGATGAAAAACTTCCATGGGCCCAGACCAGAGGCTAACTAGAAAAGGCTTCACAGGTGAGATTAAACTAACAGTAGCAAAAGATACAGTTTCATAGTTAATGTCATGCATTGATTCATAGTTTAACAGTTTAATCAAATATACTAGTATATTGTCTATGATGATAACGGATCACCTTTTCTAACAAGTATGATAACGGATCATTAATTAAGAAAACAAGGTTTACTTTCTCAATTTTAATCTAATAGATGGTTTTGTTCCAAAAGTGAAGCACCATAAGTTTCATCTAAATGGCATGGAAATGGGGCGGTCCTCATTAATTAAAACCTTATTCCCATATTGTGTATCGTGCTACCCTCTATCCCAGTGTTTCTACATTATTAGATTTTATTTAATTCTTAATGGAACATGTACAAAATTCGGCTATTACAATGGCAGTATGAACTTGAAAATAACAATCGATGTAATGAGAGCGACCGAGACTTTGCCATCTTAACTTCAGCGCTGCATTTCTTGATAAACATGTATGGATTGGAATGAACCAGAAATAAGAACAGAAACCAAAAATGAAAAGTGGAACATATGATGATAACCAAATTTATCTTCCAGATCAACCCTAAGTAGCTAGTTCATGAGACTATATCAACCAACTGTTTCGCTGATAGTTGATATCTATCTCCATCAGGATCTCAACTGTTTATAAAATATTGTGTTAACACTTATGACTTAACAGTGCAAATATGATTTTGTACCTTCCTTAAAAAAATGATTTTGTACCTAACAAAATAAAGTGGATCTTTTGATTGGTCAAAGGCATAGCTAGTAATGTTAATGGTTGAAGAAAATATTCACTGTGGTATTTTTTCCTCACTCATGTTTTTTATTTATTTACAAATGTTAGTATAGTTGGTATTATGTTGGGGGTGGGGATCAAATCATAGACCTTACCACTCCACTTCTTAGCTCCCTGCCCAACCACCAAGTCAAACCTTATATCCTCTAGGTAGCAATCCTAGTTATCCCCGATAATTCAGTTATGTATGACAAAGACTGTATAAACTCGAAATGGGTTGAGTTTAGAACAGATGGCGATCCTAGCCTCCCTGAGATTGCCTACAGCCTAGGATAGGTGGAACTCACTGAGACATCATGTCTCACCTCAATCCTTTTTATTTATTTCAGATATTCAGGTTACTAGACGTTAGAAGGGTTCGTGATAAAGAAGCAGAAGTCGCCGGACCATATAAAGTTCCCGTCAGTGGTAATTTTTTTCAGAGGTATAAGACGATAATTTCTATATCTTATTCAGAGGATATTTTTATTATTGTAATTGTAATGTATCCAATGCCAAGTTTAACACACATGCTAGATATCCTAGGTAAATCTAATAAGGGTGTTGCAGTAATTATACGTGTCGGTGTCATGTCAGTGTCAAATATGTGTCGCTTAATTTGAAAGAGTGTCCGTGCTTCATAGCCACTTATTAATATTTCTCAATGTCTTGAATGATGAGAAGTCAAAATTAATATTTATAAACATCCATACATAAAATGAAAACATTAAATACGATACATTTTGTCAAACAAAAAAAAAAAATTAAATACGATACATGTTTTTCTCAATATATGTGAGGCTTAAAAAAAAGGAATGGAAGTAGTAAATTGCCCATGGAAAACCTTATTGTTACATAAAGTATTGTATATCGTTACAAATTCAACCAGCTGCTAAATCAGTAGGTCCTGCTGCAACTTATCCAACCTAACATCTGGTCACATTTCTGTTGTCCATAAATTGAAATCAAGCATTGAAAATTACAAACTATGCCAAAGATAACCAAAACTAATCAAAACCGGCATAGCGTAGAATATTGACAAATTCATAAACTAGTGAAATAGTAAATGGTGGTTCTAAAAATTTATCATGTGTTTTAGAGGTTCACTTACCAGTCCCAAATTATTGACTCAGGTAGCCTGATGCATCTGGCTGATTCTCTGGCAACGTGTCCCGGAATGTTGGGATAGCATAATATGTCTCGTGTAATCTTGATAGAGTAGGGAACTCATTCTGCTTGGACAATTAAGGGAAAAGTAAGTCATGTGATGAATTTGGGCAATGCAATTTGATACGTGACAGGAGATTTCACTATAAAAGATTTCAAAACTTTGAGAGTTCCACAATGATTGATTTTATCCATATTGACCAGTTTATCTTTGAAACCTTCACCAACAGCCAACGAGTGGTGCAGGCAAGTAAGTCATGACTCATGCACCTTCCCGAATTTTTTTAACCAAACAGATATGAACTAAGACTAAGATTTACTCATATCTTACACATTCATATTATTAGCTTGATTTGAAAAACACTAAATGAAACGCTAACACAGTAATTCAAAATCTAAATCAGCTAATAGCTCAAGCAAATAGGCAAAGGCCAGAGGCATTTAGACAACAGCGGATATATGTTTGGAGTTGGACAAAACACAAGGCTAAAACTGCCTTGCTTAATGTTTTTATCATAATAGGGAAACGGTGAAGACACATCCTTGATGAAAGAAGCTGTAGTAATGGCACCACAGAAATACAAGCCATGCATTTCATTACAACCCCGCATAAAATATACATGAGACCATGGAATACTACCATGTCAATGTTGAATCTCTTTGAAGCAGCATCTAACTGAGGGGCTAAAAATATATCCGCCTGCAAATGATAACGAACATGATAGATTATACACAATTAAGCCGAAAATATATTCCTAAAAACATGCAAATGTGCTTGTTCCTACAGCTAACCATATTAAGTTTCAAAAACTTGCGATCATTAACTTTGGAGTTGGATTGCATTATATTCTAAAATATCAGAGGATAAATATATTTATTACTTTATGCATCGGTGATCAGACATTTGAATAGTTGGCATTGCTAGCCAATATTTTTGGGCTACTGGACCCTTTTGAAAGGATTTATTTATTCCTTTTATTAGTTTTCAGACGACCAAACTCCAATGATTAGCAACATACCATGAAAACTTCGTCTCCAGTAGCATATCTCCCAGCGTGTTCTTTTAATAGCTTTTCAAGTGCTGAAACACATTCAATTTTAGATACATTATATATTATATTAATCCAACAACACACTGAAACTTGTATCTAGTAAGAAGGGACATGAACAGAATATTTTTAACCAGTAAAGGAGAGGATGTAAGGTTTGGGTTGAGGTAGAGGAGATAAAAAGTGGAGTTACAAAGAGGTCAATGATTTGATCCCCCCACCCCCAAAGCAGTAATACCAACTATAGTAGCATTTGTTATTAAAAAAGAGGAGCGAGGACAAAACACCACAGTGAATAATTTCTTCAACCATCAACATTAAATGCTACTCTGGCAAAAGATAGTCAAGACCCGAGTGTTGAAGCTAACAAATGTTCTTTCCACCAGGGATACTAACTATGCCTTTGACCAATTTTATGATCCACTTTATTTTGTTAGGTAAGTTACATTCATTGTTTTTACTTACTAGAGGGGATTTTGAAGTTCTCCTCTGTAAACTTGGAAGCTCTAAAGGGGGTGACGGAATTCAGATCACGGGTCTATTATGTTAATATAGAAAGTTGTAAACTGTGGACTTTTTGTGAGCTCATTGACTGACTGGGCCATGTTTTACCTATTTGGTTTTGTACCGACAGTGTATACTTGCTGTATTTGATATGCATAAAGAAAGTGTTTTCCTGTTGCTTAGAAATTCTATATGGCAGCACATGTATGGTTTATGAATTTCTCAATAGTTTTTTTATTTCTCTTATTAGGTCCTTTGTTTTCTTCTTCATTTGCATATCACAGTGCTCTTGAAATTCTAATGGGAATATTACTAGTTTTTTTCTGTGACATTTCTTTATATCATTCATTTCAAAGTTCAAACAGGTACTAAATATAAATTTCATTTTCTCTGGCAGGCTTATGTGCTGAAGTCATTCTCGTCCCTTGTTTTACCAGGGAGTTCAATCTACTTTAATTCAATCCGAGAAGTGTAAGTTATCTGTGTTTACGTATTTATCTGTTTACTTTTGTTGCTGATATTTAGATGAATATCTCTTTCATATATACATATATATTTCCTTCCTGTTTCATGGCTCAACATGTTGGTTGTGATTTAGGTGATTAAATAATTACCAGTGATATATCATATACTGCATCATGGAAATTTAAGGCCCTAGGCGTATCTTTCTGTTGAGAAAAGTGTACATGCCGAGGTCTCCAGCGTCCAGTCTGTTACCGTGCTCTAGATATAGTCCACATTCGCAGGATAAAAAGTGCATTTAGTCCTAAAGTTCATTGTTTATTCTTGGAGTATATCTCAAAATTTGTCATTGGAGTACTTTAACTTTTCTAAGGATACGACAAGCGATTTTCTGCTGCTGCAGCAGAAGTTCTTACCCATGCAATCACTAGAGTGGAAAAATTATTCCCCCCAGCATTTACTATTTAACATGATTTCATTCTATTGTATATTCTTTTGCTAATCAGCTAACTTTTAGTTCACCCTGCTAATTGTTGTTTGTCCTAGATTTGAAATTATAATGAAATTTGAGATATATATTGATTAGCTAAGTGCAATGTGTTGATTATTTTCTCTTGTCTATTGTTTCAGATATGAAGCTTGGATCATTTGCATGGGTTGGTGGTCCTGGATCAATGTTATAAATTTGAGTGGTCGGGTTCTGAAGCCATCAGTTTGTCTGATGACTTGTTGCTTTCCTCCTATACCAATGGATGGGTGAGTTTGCATCCGATTTCAGATTTTTGGACTAAATGCTGTTGTGCCTGAAAATGGTTATATATATGCCTAGACACTGATCTTTTGAATGTTTTACATAGATTTTTTTTTAATTACAATTTTTTAACAGTAAGAGGCTAGGATGACATATGTGACCCACAATATGGAAATATGCTTTATAGATTATTGGAAAATCACCGAGACATCCCAAACATACCGTGATACAGACTTGTACATAGTGGCATGATCATCATTTCATAACTAATCTTGTCAAAAAAAAAATCATTTCATAACTAATTTTTATTTCTCACTTCTAAACTTATATTGTAGGCGTTTCATACGTAAATGCAACTTTTGGACCAAAAGGATCTATAAAGTTAAAATTGAGAAAGTAAACCTTGTTCATTTGATGATCCGTTATCATATGCAATATGCTAGCATATTAGAATAAACTCTTTAACTTTGAGTATATGCATGACATAATTGAGTGGCATCTCTAAAGTGATTGGTGAGGAAATTAGTCTAATCTCACCTGTGAAGCCTTTACTAATTACACTCTGGACCCATGGAAGTTTTTCACCAGGGCTAACTTTTTTCTCAATGTACTTCTGCAAATAGAAAAACAAAACGGTTGCTTCCTTCAGTTTTTTTCCTTTAAAAAAAGAACAAAACAACCTTAAATTTTGAAGAAGAAAGATGTGACATACATACCAGGGTATTAAGGTTTTGAAGAGGTTGTATTGATGAAGAAACAATACTGACAACCTGTGGATCAAATAATTAGAATGAAATTCATTTATGGCTTAATTTAATTTGAGGAAGAGAGAATCCAGAACATCGATTACAACATGAGAATGAACTTCTAATTTGAATACAAATTTGATATCATCTGATCCTAATTGACATCACTTTACCAATGAAAAAGCAGCGGCCTCGGTAATTTAATTTTGGATAAAGAGAGTAGAACAGTACCTGAAAATTAATAGCTCTTTTGTGAATATCAGTAGGGAGCAAAGGATGTTGTTGAGGATACTTATCCTCCAAATACTGCAAACAAGCAAGCATGGATTGAAATGATGAAAATGAAAAGGACATTGTAGATTTAGAAAAGGAGTGAGACTTACCATGATAATGGCGAAAGAGTCAAAAATAACAGCAGGGCCATCAACGAGAACAGGAACAAAACCAACAGGGTTGAGCTTGAGAAAATCTGATGATATGAAAATGAAATAAGATTAATTAAGCATACAAGGTTGTATGTAATTGATAATAGTATAAAGTATGTAATGAAAAAAAGAGGAACCAACCAGGATGATATTGTTCTCCCTTAAAAAGATCAACTGCTTTGTACTCATATTTGAGGCCTGAATGAATAAAAAGGTTAAAGTGAGTCTTAGTTTCTTTAATTTGGTAATAAATAAATAAGAGGAGTGAGTGAGTGACCTTTGAGGTTGAGAGCAATTCGGACTCGGTAGGCACATGAACTCCTCCAATATGAATACAGAATCAGCTTACTATTATGTTGTTGTTGTTGTTGTTCTTCACCAACACCTACAACTACACTTGCACTTGCACTTGCCTAGTTTGAATCAACAAAACATAATGAGTAAGTAAATAGATGAATCAAAGAAGAAGATGCAAAGCATACCATTGAGATTGAGTTGCTGCTAAGTGCCGTGCTTAAACTTCCAACTTCAAACCATAGTATTGTAGACTAGACTCTACGGGTTTGGTCTTTGTTTCTCTTTTAAAATTCATATATAATTGGACTCCCATACACACCCTCTCTCTCTACATTTTTAGATGACGCGGGCAGAGTCAATTATTGAGTTCAGAGTGGATAACTTTAGTTTCCAAGGAGAGAGAGGGAAATCTTAACACCAATCTCTTTACAAAACTCTCTCAAATATTTACCATACAAAATTTACATGAGTCCCACCGTTCTAGAAAAGAATCTCACATAAAAAGTTTCATATAAATTCACTCAATAAAAGATAAAGTGTAGATCTTATCTCCATAAGATTTGTAGTTTGTACCTAATAAATATGGTTGCTATAGTAGATCTTTACTCGCGGATCTCACATATTTTTAGTATTAAAAGATTGAAATGTAATGGTAATTATTTTTTTCCTTCAAAAAAAATTATAATTATTTTTTGTTGATAAACGAGATGACAAAGCCTTCATAAATTCATACACACATAAAGTGGAGATACGAGGTTCGAACTCCGGTCATGATGTCTGACCTAACAAATTTTGACATTTTTGTCAGTTGAACTAGGACATATGAGACAATGTAATGATAGAGTTATTATAGAAGATTAGTTTGTCTCGTTTAATAAATTTATATCAGATGTTGGGTTAGAGTGACGGAATGCTTATTAGATATTACTATTAAAAAATTATAAATGAGTGATGTATACACGTAAAACCCATTTAAATACTCAAAAATGAGTTTCTTTATTGTGGATGTTCTTATAAGAACAACTTATAAACTCGTCCGACAAAAAGAGATTTGTTTGCTGATAAACTACTTCAACTCTTGAAGTAGAAATATTTAGTTGGATGCAATCTCAAATCAAATATATTTGAGTACATACACATAAACGATAAAATTAAAAAGAAATAATTTAGTCACGTCATTTGATATCATTTTACTTTTAAATCTTATTATCTATATGTGTGTCTAAATAAATTTTATCTAGGTTTGTGTCGACGTAAGAGTCTTTCCTACTTTAAAGTAGTATTCGAATTTGAAAAATGATAGTTGTGCAACTATTTTATGACAACTTTTGAAACAATTTTCACTCTTATACTCACATTATATTTTTATTTTCCCTCTCTATTATTTTAGTTTCTATCCTAAAAGTTATCGCATAAATGATTATTCAAATGAGAAATGTTATTTTTATAACTTTCTCTCTCTTACTCACATTATCTTCTTATTCTCTTTCTTTCTTTTTCTCTCTCCATTGTTTTTGACCAAAAGTTATACAAAAATAGTTGTTCAAATATCATTACTCTATTCAAATAATACACTTCTTTAAAATTATAGCACTTCGTCAATGTTTGACGAACACCCCAATGTCCATACACTCACTCAAACACATGTCTATGACTATATGTGACATCTATTATTGACTCATTCAACATCAGAACAAAACAACAACTCTTTCTATCTCATTGAACTCGAGATTTCTTCTTCTTATCCATCGCCATCTCTCCTCTGCTGCTTTATATAACTAATAAAAGATAGTAACTTTTTATTAAAAACAATAATTATTTATTAAAATTATACTATATATTTAATAAAGATATGTACTATTCCCTCCGTCCCATAATACTTGACACAGTTGACCTTATTACGCATGTCAATGCATAATTTTAAGCTTAAATATTTTAAATAATCTATTAGAAAAAAATTATGAAAATTTGATATTTTGAAAATATTTATCGAAACAAATGTAACGACATCTTATATGATATTATTTATCTTTGTATGTTAGCAGAAAAATATGGTCAAAACAAGTTAGGTCAAAATTACACATTTTCAATAGAGTCATCTACTGCGGGAGTAGTATTTTAGAGTATTCAAAAATACATAAATATCTAAAAGAGAAATGATATTTGTACAACAATTTTGTTAAAACTTTTTGACAATTTTCTCTCTCGTATTTTTATTCTCTCTATTGTTTTATACCAATGAAAAGAAAGAAAATAAAAGTTTTCATCAAATTGAAAGAAACACGAACCCCGGAGTGTCCGAGGTGTTTATCATATACTCTGGTTCGAAGTTGGAAGTTTAAGCACGACACTTAGCACAATGGTATGCTTTGCTTTGCTTTGCTTTCTTTCTTCTAACATGCGCCTTTGATTTTGTTTTTGTTTTTATGGAACTGATTATGTTTCGTTGTTGATTTGAATTTTGAACAAGGCAAGCACAAATGTTATTGTTGAAGAAGAAGAACAACAACAGCTGATCCTGTATTCGTATTGGAGAAGTTCTTGTTCCTTCCGAGTTCGAATCGCTCTCAACCTCAAAGGTCTCAAATATGATTACAAAGCAGTTAATCTGTTGAAGGGAGAACAATCTCATCCTGGTTGGTTCCTCTCTCTCTCTCTTTTCCTTAATCTCAATTGCATTATAACATATTATATTTCATTTTCATATCATCAGATTTTCTCAAGCTCAACCCTGTTGGTTTTGTTCCTGTTCTCGTTGATGGCCCTGCTGTTATTTTTGACTCTTTCGCCATTATCATGGTAAGTCTCACTCCTTTTCTAAATCTACAATGTCTTTTTCATTTTCATCATTTCAATCCATGCTTGCTTGTTTGCAGTATTTGGAGGATAAGTATCCTCAACAACATCCTTTGCTCCCTACTGATATTCACAAAAGAGCTATCAATTTCCAGGTACTAACGATGCCACATACAATTTTCAGACAAGTTGGATAATATGTGATCAAATTTGTTCCTCAATTTAAGCCGTTAATGGATTATTCTCTTCTATTGATTTCATCCACAGGCTGTCAGTATTGTTTCTACATCAATACAACCCCTTCATAATCTAAATCTCCTGGTATGCAATCTCAAAATTTTAGGCTGTTTTCCTGTTATTTAAAAGGGAGAAGATGAACAAACCAACCATTTTGTTGATTTACAGTGCATATGATAGGTTTATTGATATTTTCCTTTTCTGTTTGCAGAAGTACATTGAGGGAAAAGTTGGCCCTGATGAAAAACTTCCATGGGTCCAGAATGTAATCAAAAAAGGCTTCACAGGTGAGATTAGACTAATTTGCTCACCCATAGCTTTAGGAAGAATTTATAAAATTAGCAGCAAAAGATATAGTTCCATCATTAGTGTCGATTATGTCATGAATTTATTCAAAGTTAAACAGTTTACTCTAATAACTAGCATACTGTGTATGATAACAAATCATTAAGAGAACAATGTTTACTTTCTCAATCCTTTTGGTCCAAAAGAGAAGTAGAAGTTTCATCTAAATGGCATGGAAATGGGGTGGTCTTCATTAATTAAAACTTTTTGTGTTATTCTTAATGAAACACATACGAAATTTGGCTATTACAATGGCAATATGAACTTGAATATAGTTGTCAATGCGATGAGAGCAATTGGGATTTTACTATTTGAAAACTACATTTCTTGATAAACATTTGGACTTAATCTGTGGAGTGAACCAGAAATAAGAAGAGAAACCAAAAATAAAATAAAAATAGGAACATATGAGGATAACCAAATTCAATCTTCCGAATCTTCCGTAAGTTGGTAGTTCATGTGAATATATCAACCAGTTGTATTGCTGACAGAGTCAGAGGATATCTATCTCCATTAGGATTTCAATGATTTTGAACCTAACAAATGGAGTGAATCTTTCGATTGGTCAAAGGTATACTAGTAGACCTGGTGGAAATAACATTGTTAGCTTGAGCATTCAGGCATTGACTATCTTTCAACAGACTAGCACGTAATATTAATGATTGAAGAAAATATTCACTGTGTTATTTTGTCCTCACTCCTTTATATTTTTATGAATGACAAATGTTAGCATAGTTAGTAATATGTTGGGAGTGGGGATCAAACCATTGACCTCCGTACCACTCCACTTCTTGATTTCCCCACCCCGACTATCAGGCCAACCTTATATCCCGTCCTTCACAGATAACAAATCTTTTGTTTGTTAGGTCCCTACTTGCTAGAGACAGGTTTCCTTACTGGATACGAGTTTCAGTGTGTTGCTGGCTTTATCTAATATAATATTTTTATAATTGAATGTGTTTCAGCCCTTGAAAAGCTATTGAAAGAACACACTGGGAGATATGCTACTGGAGACGAAGTTTTCATGGTATGTTGCTAATGATTGGAGTTTGTTCGTTTGAAAAATAGGAAGAAATAAATAATTAAATTCTGTTAAAAGGGTCCAGTAGCCCAAAAAATTTGGCTAGCAATGTCAACTATTCATATGTTTGATCACTGACGTATAATGTAATCAATGTATTTATCTTCTGATATTTTAAATTATAATGCTATTCAGCTCCAAAGTCAGATCACAAGTTTTTGAAAATTAATAGGGTTAGCTGAAGAAACAAGCACTAGATTTGCATCTTTCTCGGAATATATTTTTGGCTTAATGTTGTCTATCATAGTTATATATAACCTATTAACCTAACATGTTTGTTGTCATTTGTAGGCGGATATATTTTTAGCACCTCAGTTACATGCTGCATCTAAGAGATTCAACATTCACATGGTAGTATTCTATGGTCTCAATATATTTTTTGGGGGAATAAGGGGTTATAATGAAACATATGGCTTTTATTGCTGTGGTGCCATTGCTATAGCTTCTTTGATTGAGGATGTATATTCACTGTCTTCCCTGTCAGTTTTAGCCTTGTGTTTTGTTCACACTCCTTTGGCCGTTGCCTATTTGCTTAAGCTTTTAGTAGATTTAGATTCAATGATTGTGTCAGCCTTTCATTTTGTGTTCTTCAAATGAAGCTAATAATATGAATGCGTAAGATGAGTTAATCTTAGTATTAGTTCTGATCTGTTTGATTTTAAAATTGTGCAAAAGTACATGGTTTTTTTTTGCTTTAACCACTTGTTGGCTGTTAGTGAAGTACATGCAATCAACGTTTCAAAGATCAAATTGGTCATTCAATCAGAAAGAGGATGCATTCATTTAAGGGAGTTCAATATGGATAAAACCAGTCATTGTGGAACTCTCAAAATTTTGAAACCTTTTATTTTCTATAGTGAAATATTTTGTCATGTATCAAATTGCATTGCCCACATTCATCACATGACTTACTTTTCCCTTAATTCTTCAAGCAGAATGAGTTTCCTATTCTATCAAGATTACATGAGACATATTATGAGATCCCAGCATTCCGGGATGCTTTGCCAGAGAATCAGCCAGATGCAGTAGGCTAGTTGTGTCAATAATTGGGGACTGGTTAGTGACTCCTAAAGCACGTGATAAAATTTTTAGAGCTACCATTTATTATTTGAATAGTTTATGAATGTGCAATATGAATCTACACTATGCCGATTCTTTTTTTTTTCTTGGTCATCTTGGCACAGTTAGTAATTTTGGATGTTTGATTTTGATTGCTGGAATCACAGAAGTGCGACCTGATGTTAGGTTGGAGAAATTGCAGCAGGACCTACTGATTTAGCAGCTGGTTGAATTTGTAACAAAGATACAAGATACTTTTATGTAGCAATAAGGTATCCAAGTGCAATCTATTGCACGTATGAGTTCGAAAATCCTAGTGTTTAGTTTCCACATCGTATTCTCGGTCAAATTTGTTTTTGTATCTTTTGGTGGAATTGTGTTTATAGATGTTTTTAACATCTAATGGAAAAAAACTTTGGTAATTGAAAGAATAAAGATAATAAAAAATGGAGGGTCTTCACTCAATGTTTTATAGTCTATCTCTACCTCTAATTAATGAGTAAAGATCTTCTTCATTTGCTTAAAATAAATGGATAATGTCATTTGGTGAGAGATAAATACAAAAAAAAATATGTACCATTATTAATTATTTTTGTTTTTTTTTCCAAACTTCTTTGTGTTTTATTTCTTTAGATTGGAGAAATGGAGAGACTATAAATGGAGAGATCTTAACTCATGATTAATGGACTATCATCTTCTTTGTAGAGCTATGTCGCGTTATTTTTCGTAGATCAAAGCTATTTGATTAGCGTTTGACTCACTAATTTATTTCACGACTGAACATTTAATTTTTTCAGAAGAGGGGGAAAAAGTTCAAACTACTCCATATTTTGAAAAGATTTAGGGTTCGGGGTTAGTTACATAAAGGGAAGGTATTAACACCCTTTATGTCCGTAGTATTCTACGGGAACCTCTTGATTTCATTTAATTTATGTGTTATAAACTTGCTTACTTTTTTTGAAAAAAGAATTGAATTAAAGTGAATTGAAAGAAACAAAGACTAATTTTATTTACATTTTTTATTTGTTTGGAAGGACGAGTGTCCTTTGCCTACGTACCCGTGAGGGATTAAAACCTAAAACCTCGTAGTTTGGGGTAGAAATTGACGTTTGATTGGTTGTGTGTTTTTTTATTAGTTTTGAAAAAGGTTTTAAAATGAAAAGCCAAGTGGTAAAATAAATTTGTTAGTATTTTTTATGTTAAAAGAAAATGACTTAAAGTGTAATTAAAGTTGATTGCAATTTTTGATTTATGAAAGAATAAAATAAAAGGATCACTTGATTTTTGAATCAAGGTTTATTGCGAACTTTTTTTTTTTTTTTTTTTTTTTTTTTTTGTTTTTTTTTGTGGTTATTTGTATGTTTAAAACTACAACTATCGGAGTAAGGAAGATAAAACGTAGGAAGCTATTTCAAGTTTCACTCTTTGTTTCGGTCGCATGTGGCATTGTTCTATCAAAAGAGTGTCGTGTCATATTAGTGGATGTGTTCAAGGGCGCGTGATTCCAACATTACTCCCATTTTAATTTAGGGAAATGCTAACAAGTGTTTTAGGATACTTGTTAAGAAGTTAAAGAAGAAATTTTGTCTTTAAGATTGATGCATTCAACATATTGAAATTTAAAAAAGTAACTTTTTCTATTTAAAACTTACCAATTATTTTTATTTTAGAATCTTTAACAAGTGTCCTAACCCATTTGTTAGGAAGACCCTTTAATTTATATTTGGTTCAATTTTTTAGATGGACAAGGGGAGTGGAGCAATTTATTGATCTTTTATTATTAGGTGTGGGATGTTTATTGATTTTTTAAACTAAATATTTGTATGCATTTCTCTATCTCACCTTTGCAAAACTGCTTTTTCGTACGCAATTTATCTGCTCAGTATTTTGTCCATATAACACGGGAAGCCTTATGTGCTAAAAATTGTCTTTGATTACCAATGAATTTTTGTTCTTTTTTTTTTTTTGGTAAAAGAATTTTACCAAAAATTGGTAGGTAAATCTCTAAAAACTCCCGTTGATAATATTGGTAGGTAATCTCTAAAAAAACTCTAGGTCCGCCTTCACCTAAACTTTTGATTAGAAAGAGAAAAAAAATTGTCATTGGAAGGTATTTCTTGCTAACAAATTTCAACTCTTTATATTCTTATATCATTTATTCTACTTCGATCTTGTATTTGACATCATCCACTATCTCTCGTATCATTTTGGGTTAAATTTGACGTCTCTAACATTTAACAATGTAATTAGAGATGATTTTTCTTTTTAACACTTTGTATGACCAAAATAGAATTCTAAATTTGTCTTTCTCTCCATTCTACATTTGATTATGCACAAAAAAAAAATTATTTAATAACTTTTTTTTGAGACAACACTTAATTTTTATTAGAAAAAATAAAACTATTCAATAACTAATGAAATGAAACATGAGAAACTTAATTAATGGGCAGCTTTCTCAAATCTAACTAAAGTACATTCGTCCCTGTATGCCCTCACGTGCTTTCCAACAAATAAGGTTGAAAATTTGATTAATATTTCAAAAACATAACATACCCGTTTGTGAGTCTCGCCTCTCACGATACTAACCTTCGAAATATATAGTAACACTCATGCTTTTACAAGATTTGAATCATAAGACTTATATTCTATCCATTTGATGATTCTTTTTGCCCTTTCCACATAGGTTAGAAGACTTATTTTTTTCCTAATAAAAAGTCTTTTTTTTGTGTGTGACCAATGTAGCACATATATCTATATCTATCTACTTAAAAAGAATTTGGAAGGTTTAGGAAGGAAAAAAGGATCACTTTCTTATTGTGACAAACCATGCAAATTGTATATAAACTTTATCTTATTTTTATTGCTATAAAACTCAATTTTTTTTTTATCACTCATAATTTTAACTGTTAGAAAGTCCATGCCAACAATTCAATCCTAATCGAAGCAAATAAAATAATACATTTTGGATCTATGTACAGCAATAATATCAACTGTTGATGAATCAATTAACTCAATAATGTCTTGTAATTTTATCCTCTAAAGTTAAACTTTACAATAAACAATACTTGTACAAAAAACACTTTCTACAGCAGAAATCTACATGAGTAAAATTTCAACCAATGTTTGAAATGAGATGATGATATTTGTGCAATTGACTTGAACTTTATTACATTGATTGCCTACTGCAACCAATTTTGCTGTTAAGGTACATGGCAGTGTAGCACCAAAACTGACATACTATCATGCTTTATGCAACTTCACAAAATCATCTTTGCACAGACAAATAAATGTGTACAAAACCCAAACTATCCTTTTTGCTGAATGTAGTAATTTTCTTTCTCTTACAAAAAGACAAAGCGCCCTTGTTTGTTAAGTGCCACCACTAGTTTTGTCCTACTTAAATGGAACGGCAATTTATTTATTTTTGATAAAAATTGAATGATAATTTATTGATTATAAATATTTTTTACTACTTTTTTTTAATCATTTAATAAAAGAGTTAAATGAATCATATGTTTTTTGTACCAAGGTATAATGATATTTTTTTAAATATCTATTTTTTTAAAAAAAATAAAGTATGTTGTCCAGAAGCTCTAACTCAACTGATAAAATGATAAAATTGTTACGCCGGACACCATGACCAGTGTCGAATCTCGACGCCTCCATTTATGTGTGCGAGTTTATAATGACTTTGCCTAAAAACAAGACCTACACTACTAAATGATCATATAAAATAGTTAAATGAATCACATATTTTTATACCAAGATAATAATATTTTTGTAAATACTGTGCATCCAATTTTCATTTAAAAGGAAAATATATTAATAACTCTAGTCTAAAGCAGAAAATTTACTTTGATTTAACATCAAAACCAAAACAACCTGATAAGAAAAGTCACAAAATGATGACTCATACTGCCATAAAAATGTAAACGATAAAAAGGCATTTGTCATGCAGGTCAAGTAACACAAGGAATTGGAAATTTGACTAGCTTTACCAGTTTCATACTATTATGCAAACAAAGCACTAGTATTTGACATTTCCAAGACAAAAAAGGTTTTAGCTTTTGTTGCAGGCTTTCTTGTATTTCCTGTTGTAATTTTACTAATTTATTTTAAAGTTAATTATTATTATTATTAATTGTATTTATTTGTTTTAACTTGATCATTACACGATTTCATTTTCTAATTAGTGTTATTTTATCGTTATAGTCAACAAATCCTAATTACTTGGAATTAATTTTGTCACGTTAATAGCCTAGTTGTCACCGTCCCCATGATCATAGCTCAGTAGGCAAGGACATGCATTGTTATATGCAGGGGCCGGAATTCGAACCCCGTACACCTCGCTTATTCATCTTGAAAAAGGTGAATTCTAACCACTTTGACAAAAAAAAACCGTTGTTACCAATTGTTTTGTGTATAAGAGGGAAATTGAGGTCTTACTCTTACCTATACCTATAAACATGTCATAATTTTATAAAAAAAATTAAGTTCCCATGAGCATCTAAAAGTCACATGGTAAGTGGCCTCACCTTTGTATTCTTACACGATTCGTGACTCCATGTACGTGAGTATTTTTAAACTTTGACTATTCAAATATATAGTAAGGTGAATTTGGATTTCTCTCTTGGTTCGAAACTATAGGAGGTGTTTGGTTAATATTTACCACATTCCTCGGGTTCATTTATTTGTGTTCAAATGTATAGTAATATGGGATATATGCTTAGTTTACTAAGTGGCTACTTCAATTTTATCCTCACATGCATGGTAATATTTTATGGGAAATTTCCACCCATTTTCTTGGAAATAAAAGCATGCGAAATTGGAAGTTATGTTATTCATGAGAATATTTTATAATGGGAAATTAATTTTCTAAAACTCTTATAACCTGAGTTCAACGTTTTTCTTTTGGAAAAAACCTGAGTTCAACATTAAAACTGAAAATATTGTGCGTGAGGAAGTGTATAAATTTTTCTTTTAGGGAAGAAAGTAGATAATTTGTTAAGTGGCCTTTTACCCCCTTCATCTTAGTAAAATTTCTACTTTGAAACCTGTTAAATGTATAACTAATTTTCATGTGTTGTATTTTAACCAAAAACAAATTGGGTGATGTGTGAGATTCCATAAATCTAGATTGATGGGAACTTAATTTGATAAAAATTCTACAGACTTTAGTTAGTTTCTTCATTAGGCGGTTGTCATATTATTGTGTTTATTCTGGCCAAATATTATTGTGCACTAATTACTAATAATCAAGTAATGCAGTAAGTTTACGTTACGTCGTCACTAAAATATTTTATTTTATTTGAGCTAATTAGTTTTTGACTCAGTCTATTTGTATCGTTGCTAAAATATCTTTCATTGAAGTCACGTTGTCCATTGAAACCTCAATTTGCATTAATCCAACTCATGCATTGTAGAAAAATATCATCAACGAATTTGTAACTACATGTAATTAGGATTGGACTTGGTCTTTTTCTCTTACGTCAATTTATTGTTAATTTGACAAAATCTTAAGTTCCCCATGCACGCATTTACCGACCGTGCTCCATATTTTTAGCATCTCTAAATCCCCCCATGCATTTACCAGGGTGTATATACGTATAAGGTTATGTATGTGCAAGTTATTTAGAATCGGTAGACAATTAGAAAAAGAGTTTCACAAAATTTAGCGGATAATTAATTCATTAGTTCAATAATTTTGTCACGCCTCAATCAGGTATATTGTTTTACGATTTGGTGTTTTGCAGGATCCGACAATCCCCAACAATAATCTACTAAGGAAATTCGACTACCCTTACCAATTTCATACGGTTATGCAAACAAAGCACTAACTAGTATTTAACATTTCCAAGACCAAAAAGGCTTTAGCTTTTGTTGAAGGGTGTCCTGTATTTTCAGATTCGTAATGGAGAAACGTATGTGGCTTCACCTTGTATTCTTACACGATTCGTCACTCCTTCCAGTTTTTTTTTCTTTTGAATTTTTACTATTCAAATGCATAGTAACATGAATGAATGTGAATTTCTTTTTTCTCTCGAGTCTTCGATCAAAAAGTTGGGTAGACATTTTTAGCTGATCTATAGCCACTCGCAGTGGAGGTCTTGGTAATATTTAGGGTGTGTGATAGGACTAATTCAATATTTACAAAAGGTTTAATTAAAAAAATTATATATCAAAAGTTTAAGGGGCTCATAAATTGTTTAAATCTTAATCTTGAATATATGAGAGAAAAAAATGTTGGACCATATTTTTTTTATCCTAGGACTACAGTACACATTCTCTAGAAAATGAATTTAATATCTGGAATCATCTATCTACAAGGCTTAATAATGAAAAGGAATCAAGTGGGGGTGAAATGATTTTAGAGAGTAAATAGATTGATTTATAAAACATATTTAAAAAAAAAACATGAAAATACATTTGAGTAAGGAATTTTCTATCTTAGATCATACTTGATGAACACAATTTTGCAATATATATATATATATATATATATTTTTTTTTTTTTTTTTTTATA